>Ga0255338_1000678_pt1 | contig 90481 bp, 86 predicted proteins | sample MeOH1_35cm_T4_19_FD_203715 | JGI IMG/M metagenome (GOLD analysis project Ga0255338, IMG submission 203715) | Sandy soil microbial communities from University of British Columbia, Vancouver, Canada - MeOH1_35cm_T4_195 | ecosystem: Engineered > Artificial ecosystem > Sand microcosm > Unclassified ... | reverse complement strand
GCGGCGCTCAAGCCCGAGAAGCTGGTGCCGGGCCGCGGCGCCGCGCTGCAGACCCCCGAGCAGGTGCAGGCGGGTCTTGCCGGCACGCGCAGCTTCATCAGCGACGTCTACGAGAGCGTGAAGGCCGGCGCCCGCGACGGCCAGGACCTGCGCAAGGTCTACGAGGCCACCTTCGCCCGCCTGCAGCCCAAGTACGGCCAGTGGGTGATCTTCAACCACTGCATGCCGTTCGACGTGACGCGCGCCTACGACGAGGCCACCCAGTACCCCGACCCGCGCGTCTGGACCGCCGAGCGCGACGTTGCTATGTGGCAAGCCCTGGAAGGCTGAGCCCCCATTTCCGACAAGAGGATTTGACGCCCCAACCTGAGTGGAGAGAGACATGTTGCACACCTACACCTACCCTGAGTACGCGTACCGGCAAAGCGCCGAGCAGCGCGACGGCGAAGTCCGCCGCCATCCGGTGGTCATCATCGGCGCCGGGCCGATCGGCCTGACGCAGGCGCTGGACTGCGCCGCGCGCGGCATCCCCGCCGTGATCCTGGACGACAACAACACTGTCAGCATCGGCTCGCGCGCCGTCTGCTACGCCAAGCGCCCGCTGGAGATCTGGGACCGCCTGGGCGTGGCCGAGGACTTCGCCCGCCAGGGCATCCAGTGGAAGGTCGGCAAGGTCTTCTTCCGCGAGGAGCAGGCCTACAGCTTCGACCTGCTGCCCGAAGAGCAGCACAAGATGCCGGCCATGATCAACCTGCAGCAGTACTACCTGGAGGAGCGCCTGGTGCGGGCCTGCGAAGAGTCGCCGCTGGTGGACCTGCGCTGGAAGCACAAGCTGCTGGCCATCGAGCAGGGCGACGACTTCGCCACGCTGACCGTGGAGACGCCCGACGGCACCTTCACGCTGGAAGCCAGCTGGGTGATCGCCGCCGACGGTGCGAACAGCGACACGCGGCGCATGATCGGCGCCGACTTCACCGGCCAGTTCTTCCAGGACCGCTTCCTGATCGCCGACGTGGTGATGAAGGCCGAGTTCCCGACCGAGCGCTGGTTCTGGTTCGACCCGCCCTTCCACCGCGGCCAGAGTGTGCTGCTGCACAAGCAGTGCGACAACGTCTGGCGCATCGACTTCCAGCTCGGCTGGGACGCCAATCCCGAGGAGGAGAAGAAGCCCGAGAACGTCCTCCCGCGCATCCAGGCCATGCTCGGCCCGGACGTCGAATTCGAGCTGGAGTGGGTCTCGGTCTACCAGTTCGCCTGCCGCCGCATCGACCAGTTCCGCCATGGCCGCGTGATCTTCACCGGCGATGCCGCGCACCAGGTCTCGCCCTTCGGCGCGCGCGGGGCCAACACCGGCGTGCAGGACTGCGACAACCTGTCATGGAAGCTCAAGGCCGTGCTCGACGGCGACGCGCCCCTGACCTTGCTGGACACCTACCACGAGGAACGCGCCTTCGCCGCCGACGACAACCTGCGCAACTCCACGCGCTCGACCGACTTCATCACGCCCAAGAGCCGCAGCTCGCTGCGCCTGCGCAATGCGGTGCTGGAGCTGGCGCGCACCGAGCCGTTCGCACGCCCGCTGGTCAACAGCGGCCGGCTGTCCACGCCGACCCCCTACGTGCACTCTTCACTGAACACGCCCGACGAAGACCTGTTCGCCGGCCGCATGGCACCGGGCACCAACTGCGCGGATGCACCGGTACGCCGGGAAGGCCGCCCGCAATGGCTGCTGAACCAGCTCGGCCAGGGCTTCGTGCTGCTGAGCTTCGGCCCGGCCGAGCCCGTCAAGGTGGGCGGTGTCACGGCCACCGTGCTGCAGGTTGGGCGCGACATCATCGACGAGCAGGGCGTGCTGGCCGAGCGCTACAACGCCCAGCCCGGCACCGTCTACCTGATCCGTCCCGACCAGCATGTGGCGGCGCGCTGGCGCCGTTTCGACGCCGGCAAGGTGCAGGACGCCCTGCGCCGCGCCCTGGCCATCCAGTGAGAAAGAGGCAAGCCATGACACTCCAACGCCAACCCAACATCGCCAACCCCGACGGCTTCTACGAGGAGCTGATCCATGCCCAGCGCGACCTGGACGACGAGCAGGCCGACCTGCTGCAGGCCAAGCTGGTGCTGATCCTGGCCAACCACATCGGCGACCGCCAGGTGCTGTCCGAGGCGCTGCAGCTGGCGCGCGGCGCCACCCCGCAGGCGACCTGAGGGATTCGCGAGCCTTCGTGAAGGCTCGCGGGCCCGTTCCCGGCCGATCCAGCTCCGCGGCGGCACGCCAATGACCGCCGCCCTGTTCACAGATTCATTCACCTTGGGGGAGACAACCCATGCAACGCAAGCACTTCATCACCGCCCTGGCGGGCCTCGCGCTCGGCGCCACCTCGCTGGCCATGGCCCAGGACCGGCCCATCGAATGGGTGGTCGGCTACGCCGCCGGCGGCGGCTCGGACGTGGTGGCCCGCACCATCGCCGAATCCATGTCCGGCACGCTGGGCCGCCCGATCGTGGTGACCAACAAGCCCGGCGCCGGCACCAACATCGCGGCTGAATACACCGCCCGGTCCAAGGACTACGGCAACATCATGTTCACGGCCGACTTTGCCACGCTGGCGGCCAATCCCTCCCTGTTCAGCAAACTCAACTACAACGCCGAAAAAGACTTCCAGCCGGTGGGCCTGCTGGTGCGCTTTCCGTTGTTCCTGGTGGTGAACAACGCCGTGCCGGCCCACAACCTGAAGGAATTCATTGCCTGGGCCAAAAGCCAGCCCAAGGGTGTGAACTGGGGCTCGGTCGGCCTGGGCAGCCCGCACCATGTGGTGGGTGAACTGTTCCGCGAGCAAAGCGGCCTGACGCTCACCCATGTTCCCTACCGCGGCGCGGCGCCCGGCATCCAGGACGTGATCGGTGGCCAGATCTCGGCGATGTGGGTCGAAAGCGCCACCGCCTACCCGTTCCTGAACGGCAAGAAGGTGCGAGCCATCGGCGTGGCCAGCCTGCAGCGCACCGCCGGCATGCCCGAGGTGCCCACCCTGCACGAGCAGGGCCTGAAGAACTTCGAAGGCTACGCCTGGCAAGGCCTGGTGGTCCCCAGCGGCACGCCGGCCGATGCCACCACCCGCCTGGCCAAGGCGCTGCAGAGCGCGCTGGCCGCCACCCCGGTGAAGGCCCGCCTGCAGGCCCTGGGCGTCGAGGCCCTGCCGGGCACGCCGACCCAGATGGCCAGCTTCGCGCGCAGCGAGCGTGAGAAGTGGGGCCGCGTCATCACGCAGGTCGGGGCCAAGCTGGACTGAGGACGCGTTGCTGGAGAGGCGCCGGCCGATCGCCGCCTGTCGGCCCGATCGACCGAATCGCCAGAAATTTCACGAAGAAACCCCGCCGGTCGGGGTTTCTTCGCGTTCCTCGCCACGAGCTCCCTGGGATAGCCTGCTGGTGCCGTTGTCCATGCGGCGAACCACGCGTTTATCCCCTGAGAAAGGAGTCCCCGGTGTCAAACATCCAGACGCTGGCCACCGCCGGCAAGAGACTTGAGGTGACAGAGTTCGATCATGCCATCCCGCTGCTGGCATTCACGGGTGCCGGCCCCACCCCGGATGACACGGCGCGCCGGGCGCTGGCGGAAATCAATGCGGCGATCGTGACCGAGTCGAAGGCGTTTCTGGACCGGATGGTCGATTCTGTTCAGAATTCCCTGGGCGTGCGGGGCCGTGACTTTGCCGGCATGTATTTTTCCGGGCAGAACGGCGAGGAGATCCGCCAATTCATGGCCCGCCACCTGGCCGATTACGCGCTCGCGCACATCGGCTATCACGTGGCCATGACCGACTGAGGCGGGGCCACGCAGGGCGGCGTCGCCCCACCCGCGCAGCCCGGACGACCGGGCTGCGCCGCCCCCCACCGACTCAAAGCAGCTGAACGCCGGTCTTCGACTGCAGGAACTCGCGCGTCACGCCAGGCGCCAGTTCCACCACCTTCAGGCCCTCGGACGTCACGTCCATCACCGCCAGGTCGGTGATGATGCGATCCACCACGCCCACGCCGGTCAGCGGCAGCGTGCACTGGGGCAGGATCTTCAGGTCCTCGGTGCCGTCCTTCTTCCTGGCCACGTGCTCCATCAGCACGATCACGCGCTTGACGCCGGCCACCAGGTCCATCGCGCCGCCCATGCCCTTGACCATCTTGCCCGGAATCATCCAGTTGGCCAGGTCACCCTTCTCGCTGACCTGCATGGCGCCCAGGATGGACAGGTTGATCTTGCCGCCACGGATCATGGCGAAGGACTGGTCGCTGCCGAAGATCGACGAGCCCTTGATCGTCGTCACCGTCTGCTTGCCGGCGTTGATCAGGTCCGCGTCCACCTGGTCCTCGGTCGGGAAGGGGCCGATGCCGAGCATGCCGTTCTCCGACTGCAGCCAGACTTCCTTGTCGTCCGGCACGAAGTTGGCCACCAGCGTCGGGATGCCGATGCCGAGGTTCACGTAGAAGCCGTCCTGCAGCTCCTGCGCCGCGCGCGCGGCCATCTGGTCTTGGGTCCACGGCATGGTCAGGCTCCTTTTTTCTCGGTGATGGTGCGCTTCTCGATGCGCTTTTCGGGAGTGGGGTTGTGCACGATGCGGTGCACGTAGATGCCCGGCAGGTGGATGTCGTCCGGCGCCAGCTCGCCGGTGGCGACCACGCGTTCCACCTCGACGATGCAGATCTTGCCCGCGGTGGCGGCGGCCGGGTTGAAGTTGCGCGCCGTCAGGTTGAAGCGCAGGTTGCCGGAGCGGTCGGCCACGTCGGCCTTGATCAGCGCCACCTCGGGCACCAGCGAGCGCTCCATCACATAGGTCTCGCCATCGAACTCGCGCAGCTCCTTGCCCTCGGCCACCAGGGTGCCGACGCCGGTCTTGGTGAAGAAGGCCGGGATGCCGGCACCGCCGGCACGCAGCTTCTCCGCCAGCGTGCCCTGGGGCGTGAATTCGAGTTCGAGTTCACCGGCCAGGTACTGGCGCTCGAACTCCTTGTTCTCGCCGACATAGGACGAGATCATCTTCCTGATCTGGCGCGTCTCCAGCAGCTTGCCGAGGCCGAAACCGTCGACGCCCGCATTGTTGGAAATCACGGTCAGGTCTTTCACACCGGAATCGCGCAGCGCATCGATCAGCGCCTCGGGGATGCCGCACAGGCCGAAGCCGCCGACGGCCAGCAACTGACCGTCGGTAACGACGCCCTTCAGGGCCTCGGCGGCGGAGGGATAGAGCTTGTTCACACAGGTCTCCTCAATTAGGAAGCTTGAACGATACTACGTAGCCGCATACGTAGTATTTCGTAATGGAGACCCCTGACGCGCCTACCGACATCGACTACCGCCGCGCCTTCGACCTGGCGCCGGTGGGTATGGTGCTGTCGCGCAACCGCATCATGCTGGACTGCAACCAGCACCTGTGCGAAATGTTCGGCGCCACGCGCGATCAGCTGGTCGGCCGGACCTTCCAGCTGCTCTACCCGAGCGCCGACGAATACGAGCGCACCGGGGCGCGCATCGCGCCGATCCTGAACGCCAAAGGCGTCTATGCCGACGACCGGCTGATGAAGCGCGTCGGCGGGCGCTTCCAGGGCGAGACCTTCTGGTGCCATGTCACCGGCCGCGCCCTCAACCGCGACGCGCCGCACGAGGCCGGCATCTGGACCTTCGAGGACCTCAGCGCGCGCCGGCCCGTAAAGGCCGAACTCACCGCCCGTGAACGCGAGGTGGCGGCGCAACTGATGCAGGGGCTGACCAGCAAGGAAATCGGCCGGGTGCTGGCGATCAGCCACCGCACGGTGGAGATCTATCGCGCACGCCTGATGCGCAAGTACGGTGCCAGCACCGCCGCCGACCTGGTGCACCGGCTGATGGCGGGCTGATTCAGGGCTGCGCCGCCGGCGCGTCCACCACCTCGGCGGCGCTGCGGAACGCCTCCACCGCCGCCGGCACGCCGCAGTAGATCGCGGCGTGCAGCAGCACTTCCTGGATGTCCGCCACTGTCGCACCGTTGTTCAGCGCGCCGCGCACATGCCCCTTGAGCTCGTGCTGCTTGCCCAAGGCCGCAAGCATGGCCACGGTGATCAGGCTGCGCGTCCTGCGGTCCAGCCCGTCTCGCTGCCAGACGTCGCCCCAGGCGTTGCGCGTGATGTGCTCCTGGATGGGGCGCGTGAAGTCCGTGACACCGGCGAATGCCCGGGCCACGAAGTCCTCGCCCATCACCTGCCGGCGCGTGGCCAGCCCCTTCTCGAACTGTTCGTCCATGAACCGCTGCTCCTGCAAAATGCAGTGCGCATCATGCCCGAACACATCTCAAGGAGACCCCCGTGAGCCGCTATCCCCTCCCCGACCTGAACACGCTGCCCGAGGACATCCAGGCCAAGATCCTGGAGGTGCAGGAAAAAGCCGGCTTCATCCCCAACGTGTTCCTCGCCCTGGCGCGCCGCCCTGCCGAGTGGCGCGCCTTCTTCGCTTACCACGACGCGCTGATGCTCAAGGAAGAGGGCTCGCTGACCAAGGGCGAGCGGGAGATGATCGTCACCACCACCAGCGCCGCCAACCAGTGCCTGTACTGCGTGGTGGCGCACGGCGCGCTGCTGCGCATCTACGAGAAGAAGCCGCGGGTGGCCGACCAGGTGGCTGTGAACTGGCGCAAGGCCGACATCACGCCGCGCCAGCGCGCCATGCTCGAGTTCGCGATGAAGGTCTGCCAGCAGTCGCACGCGATCGAGGAGGCCGACATCGACGCCCTGCACGCGCACGGATTCTCCGACGAGGATGCCTGGGACATCGCCGCCATCACTGCCTTCTTCGGCCTGTCCAACCGGATGGCCAGCTTCAGCGGCATGATGCCCAACCCCGAGTTCTACCTGATGGGACGGGTGCCGAAGGAGAAGAAACCGGCGCCGTGAGGCTCCCTCGACGGGAACCATCCTCCAGCTGACCCCGGCGCCACTGCGGCGGGCCTCCGGGCCTTATCCCCAGGCGTCCCCCGAAGCAAGGGCGGCCACGGCGCCCGATGGAACCGCGACCGTGGCAGGCCACCGGCCGGTCAGGCCCGGTGGATTCACCTCAGCGGCATTCGTAGCTGGAAGCGGCCTTCAGGTCGGTGGCACCGGCCTTGGCGGCAATCCGGGCCGGATAGACGCACAGCGGCATCTTCACGCTGCCATCGAGTGACGCCACCTCGATGCTGCCCGGCGCCGTCCCGTTCTCGACCCAGTTCATCAAGGCCTTGAAAAGCTCGTCGCGGCCTGGCTGGGTCTGGTTGGCCGGGTTGTTCGAGCCCTGCGGCATCGGCACCAGGTTGGCGTTGAGCATCCGGGTCGGGTCGTTCTTGTCGTACTGGCCGCTGAAGTTGAAGCTCGAGGTGTGCGCCAGGCCCGGGATCGGGTAGAAGCGGGCGAACTTCTGCAGCTCGGTCATGCCACCCATGGCGGCTGCAGCGCGCTCGTAGTAGTTCACCGAGCCCTGCGCCATGATCGCGCTGTCGGCCAGACCATGGTAGTGCAGGATCTTGTGGCCGCTGTCGCGCAGGCCGCCGAGGTCCACGCTGTCCGTATCGACGTTGGCAAAACGCAGCTCGTTCCACTGCAGCGCCAGGTCGTAGGCCGACGCGTACTGCGGGTAGCTCAGGCTCTTCCAGGCGTCGGCACCACTGCCGGTGCGGTTGTAGAAGTTCGGCGTGGCGATGCGCGCGTTGTCCAGTGTCAGCGCGATGAACTCGGCGCCGATGGTCAGCGGCGCGGCGTTGCCATTCGTGCTGTTGCCCGCCAGCAGGGTCGGGAAGTTGCCGGCCAGCAGCGTGCCGCGCGCAAAGCCATGCCACAGTTGCTGGTTCGCGACGTTGAGCGACTTGCCGTTGCCCCCATCGACGGCCGGATCGGTGTAGCGACCATCGCGGGTCATGCCGTACCAGATCTTGTTGAGGGTCTTCGCTTCAGCCAGCGTCACGCAGCTCGCGGCATCGGCGTTGCTGCCGGGTGTGGTGCCGTCGCCGAGCGTCGAGGTGGTACAGATCGCGGCAGCATCCTTGGTCGGGTCGTACCGGCACGACTGTGGATCGAGCAGCAGGCCGATGTTCAGCGTGTCGCAGGCGGCCACCGCGCGCGCATTGACCGCGCCCAGCTTGGCCGGAGTGATCGGCGCGCCCAGGTCCTGCTGCATCACGACCTGGGTGAAGAACTGCCCGAAAGTGAATTTGGAGAAATTGAAGGCGGGGGCGCCGGCCAGGATGCCGTCGTAATCGCCCGGATATTTCTGCGCCAGCTTCCAGGCCTGGCGCCCGCCGGTCGAGAAGCCGTCGAAGTAGGCGTACTTCTGTACCTTGCCGTAGTAGGCCTTGACCAGTTCCTTGGTCTTGACCGCGGTGACGTGCATGCTGCGCTCGGAATAGTCCTTCCACAGCTCGGTGCTGGGCGAGCCATCGGCCTTCATCGCCCACTCGCCCTCGCCTCCGGCCAGATTGGCGACGCCCGTGCCGCCGGGCCCGCCCTGCATGCCGGAGTGCCCGGCATCGGAGTGACTGACCACAAAGCCCATGCCCACGGCCTGGTTGAGCTTCTGGTCACCCTGGCCGGCGTTCTGGCCGAGACGCGTCACGTCCGTGTGGTAGCCGCCCGCCCAGCCGCCGCTGCCGTAGGTACGGATGCGCTCGTTCCAGCTGGAGAGTGTGGGCAGGTACACCTCGATGCCGATGCCCTGGGCGTACGAGGGTTCGGTCGCGGGCTCGCTGGTGTTGCCGCCCTTGACCAGGAGCTTGACCAGGCACACATCCGCGGCCGTTTTCAGCAGGGTAGCGTCGGGCAGCGGCGAGTTGGGCAGCTTGAGCAGATCGTCCTTCTTGAAGGACTGCGCCAGCAGCACCTCGGTGTCCGCAGCGCTGTATGCGGCCTTGATGCTGGCGGTGTCGCAGTTCGGCGTCTGCTGCGCGACGGGCTGCAAGTCCGTGCCGCCACCACCACCGCCGCACGCCGTCAGCAAGGCGGCAGCGGAAACGGCGCTCCACAGTGCGCCGCGGCCCGTGACCGCAAAAGGAAGCTTGTCTCGATTCACTTTCATGTCCTTGTCTCGTTTCACTTTGATGTCTTTTTCAGGTGCGACCCCAGTGCCCGCACCGTCGCTGAGGATAGGCAAGCACCCCCCTCGGCTTCTTTCAAAAAGGCTTCCGGATTTGTCGAAAAACCATCGTTTCGAGCCGGGAGAAACCCGCACCCCGCACCCCTCTGGCCAGCCGCTCCCCCGTCTTCAAGACACGGCCTGAGGGAGGGGCACGCCTTTCAGCAGCAAGGCTGCCACCCGCCGGGGCCCTGCGTCCTGCCGATGTTTTGAACCATCTGGTACATTTTTGAAAACATCACGGCCGGCCCGATCGTCAGGACCAGCCGATCCAAGACCAGACAACGCCACCCAGCGTTGCAGGAGACATTGCCTTGACGCTTTCCTCTGAGCCGGTCTGCGGCCCTTCCCGGCTTGCGCTGGACGCTGCCGGGCGTCCGCTCTTGGTTCTTCCAGAGCACTGGGGCGGCCTGCCGCTGGGTGTGTTCCCGCTTCCCGCTGCTGAGCAGCGGGGCCCCAGTCACACCGAACACCCCATGCTGATCATGGTGCTGAGAGGTCACGGCAGGCGCTGGTATCGCCATGGCGTGCACACGATGGAGCTGCCGATCGCACCGCAGCACATGGATCTGCTCGGTCAGCGCTACGAGCGCGACGCCGGACGCTGGGATGCCCAGCCCGGCCTGACCGTCGGCGTGCATCTGCGGCCGGAGGTCGTGGCACGCCTGGCGCACGAGCCAGACTTCGACATCCAGACGCGTCATGAGTGGTTCGACCCTCAGCTGGCGTGGCTGGTCCAGGCGCTGCACGACGAAGCCCAGCGCAGCGCACCCGGCGGCGCGCTTTTCGCCGAGGGCCTGTCGATCGCGCTCATTGGCTGGCTGCGCGAGCACCACGCGCACCGCCCGGCGCCGGGCGCGCGCGGCCGTACCGGCCTGACTTCAATGCAGCAGCGGCGCGTGCGCGACTGCGTGGAAGCGCATCTCGGCGACGATCTGAGCGTCACCCGGCTGGCGCAGGAAGCCGCCCTGAGCCCCGTGCGCTTCGCCTGCGCCTTCAAGGCCAGCTTCGGCTGCACGCCCCACCGCTGGGTGCAGCAGCGGCGCGTGGAGGAAGCCGTCCGCCTGCTCAAGACCACCCGGACGCCCATTGCAGAGATCGCGCTGGCGTTGGGCTTTGCCAACCAGTCGCATTTCACGCAGGTCTTGCGCCAGGCCACGGGCACCACGCCGGCACGCCTGCGCGCCGGCTGAAACGGCGGGCGACGGCCGGCGGATGCCCGTGCGTTCCAGCCTCACGCCCCGCCGGGGCCGGCGCCATCCAGCCGCACAGACAGCCGACCGGCCAGGCTCTCCAGTTCCGCGGCGGCCAGGGCCGTGATCTGCGCGGACCAGTCGTCCACCTGGCGCCGCTCGGCGCGCAGGATCACCAGCCGGCTCTTGTAGCGCGACCCGCCGAGCCGCCGGAACGCCACCTGCCCCCATGGCAGGGTCGCAAACGACGCCGGCACGATCGCCACGCCCAGCCCGCAGCCCACCAGCGCCAGAACGTTCACGAACTGGCCCGCCTCGTGGCGGATGTCGGGCGCGAAGCCCGCCTCCTGGCACAGCGCCGCCGTGCGGTCGAAGTAGTCGGCCTCCTGGTAGCGCGAGAAGCTCACGAAAGGCTCGTGCGCGGCTTGCTTCAGGGCCAGCGGCCCCTGGCCGGCCGCGAGCGGATGGGCCGCGGGCAAGGCCAGGCAATAGGGATCGTCGATCGCAGCGACGGTTTCCGCGGGCAGGCTGCCTTCGCCGGGGCGCGCGAATCCCAGGTCGATCTCGTCGTTGCGCAGGGCCTGCAGCTGGCGCGAGGTGATCATCTCGCGCGCCTCGACGGCCACGGCCAGGCCCGCGTCGCGCAGGCGCTGGAGCAGGCCCGGCAGCACCGAGTGGGTGGCGGACGGCACCAGGCCCAGCCGCAGGGTGGCGCGCTGGCCGGACTGGCGCTCCCGCGCGCGCACGGTAGCCTGCTGGGCGCGGGCCAGGATCGCGCGGGCGTCCTCAAGGAACGAGACCCCGGCCTCCGTCAGCCGCACCCCGCGGGGCAGGCGCACGAAGAGCGCAACACCGACCTCCTCTTCCAGCTGACGGATCTGGGCCGACAGCGCGGGCTGCGCGATGAACAGCTTCTGCGCCGCGCGGCTGACGCTGCCGAACTCGGCCACGCTGACGAAATAGCGCAAATGGCGCAGCTCCATGGACAGATCTCCTTCCGGTGCAACTCCATACTTTAAACATATACGTCGAATACAAACTCGGTATTTGACGTATATATCTGCGACACGGACACTCCGGATACCTCCTTCCCCGATCTCCGTCCATCATGAAATCACTGCGCAAGACCCAACCCGGCAGCGGCCTGGAACTCCAGGATGTCGCACCACCACCCGCGCCCGGCCCGGGCGAAGTCCTGCTGAAGGTGCGCTCCGCGGGCGTCTGCGGCACCGACCTGCACATCGACGAGTGGACCGCCAGCTACCACTTCGTGACGGCCGCGCTGCCGGTCACCGTGGGCCATGAATTCAGCGGCGAGGTCGCGGCCTGCGGCGAGGGCGTGGCCGGCCTGGCGGCGCAGCAGCTGGTCGCTGTGCGGCCCTCCGTGGTCTGCGGCCGGTGTCCGGCCTGCCTGAATGACGATCCGGACGCCTGCACCACGCGCCGAGGCATCGGCGTGACGCGCGACGGCGGCTTCGCGCCCTGGGTGCTGGTGCCGGCGCGCAACTGCGTACCGATTCCTGCAGGGGTGGACGCAGAGGTGGCCGCCCTCACCGAGCCCCTGACCGTGAGCCACGAGGCGGTGCGCACCGGCAACGTGCAGCGCGGCGACCGTGTCCTGGTGCTGGGCCCCGGCAACATCGGCCAGGGCATTGCAGTCTTTGCGCGCGCCGCCGGTGCACGCCAGGTGGTGGTGGCCGGCCATGGCGATGCGGCACGCTTCGAGGTGCTGCGCCAGATGGGCTTCCATGACCTGGTCGACTTCGCCGGCAGCGACATGGAACAGGGCCTGGCGCCCTACCTGCAGGAAGGCCGGTTCGACGTGGTGATCGAGGCCACCGGCGCGGCAGCCGTGATCGCCCCAGCCCTGCAGGCCCTCAAGACGCATGGCGTGCTGGTCATCACCGGCATCCACGCGGCCCCGGTGCCCATCGACCTGACGGCGCTGGTGCGCCAGCACCAGCAGATCCGCGGCTCCTACCGTGCCCCGGAGCGTGCCTGGCCCGAGGTGGCGGCCTTCATGCGCAGCCACCAGGAGACCCTGCGCCACATGATCACGCACCGCGTGCCCCTGTCTCGGGCCTACGACGCCTTCGCACTGGCCCGCAGCAAGGTGGCGACCAAGGTGATGGTGCAGCCCGACCTGGAGGCCGCCGCATGACGCACCCCGCCGCGCGGGCCTTCCTGGCCCTGTGGAACAGCATCGGCAGCCCGCAGGTGCAGGCGGAGTACGAAACCTGGCATACCTTCGAGCATGTGCCCGAGCGCGTGGGCCTGCCCGGCTTCCTGGAGGCCCGCCGCTACCGCGCGCACGAGGTGTCAGTGGACCAGCCGCCGCACTACTTCACCTGCTACTGGCTCGCCGCCATCGAGGCCCTCGCCACGCCGCCATACCGCGAGGTGTTCAGCCAGCCCACGCCCTGGTCGGCCCGCATGCGCACCGAGCTGCGCGATTTCTTCCGGCTGCCCTGCACGCTGTCGGGCGCGTACGGCGCCTCCACAGCAGCCCAGCTGGCCTGCGTGCATTTCCGCGGCGACGCTGCCCTCTTTGCCGCGCACGCCGAGGCCGCGCTGGCGCAGCTGGTGGATCAGGCCGCCGTGGTCTGCGCGCACTGGGGCACGGTTGCGCCGGCGCAGGATTTCCCGATCGCCAATGTCGCCGCGCCGCCGGCCGAAGGGGGCACGGACTTCGTCGTGATGCTCCAGGGCATCGACCTCGCCACGCTGCGTGAACGCACCCACGCGCTGGTGCAAGCCCTCGCGCCCGCCGCCGTGGCGGTGTCGGCGCCCACGTTTTTCGAACTGCTGAGCCAGGTCCGACAGGACGAACTGAGCTCTCCGCTCGACGCGCGCCAGCCCGCGCGCCCCAGTTTGTTCCAAGCCTTCCAACACTCCGGAGACATGCCATGACCCGCACCAAGCGTTCGTTCCTCGCCCACGCCGCCCTCACCGCCCTCGGCCTGGCGCTGCTGCCGCCGGCGGCGAGTGCCCAGGCTTCCTGGCCGACCAAGGCCGTGCGCATCATCGTCGGCTACCCGAGCGGTTCCTCGCCCGATCTCCAGGCCCGCATGCTGGCCGAGCCACTGTCCAAGGCGCTGGGCCAGCCGGTGATCGTCGAGAACAAGCCGGGTGCCAGCGGCAACATCGGCGCCGACCTCACGGCCAAGGCCGACGATGGGCACACCATCGGCATCATCGGCAACGGGCCGCTCACCAGCTCCCGCTTTCTCTACGCCAAGCTCCCCTACGACCCGCAGAAGGACCTGGCGCCGATCGCCCTCATTGGCGCGGCGCCCTTGATCTGGGTGGCCCCCAAGTCGGCCGTCACCGGCTCGGTGGACGCGTACATCAGGCAGGTCCGCGCCAGCGGCGACAAGTTGGCCTATGGTTCCATCGGCCCCGGCTCGGGCGGCCACCTGGGCATGGAGCTGGTCAAGGAGCAGCTGGGCCTCAATCCGCTGCACGTGCCGTTCACCGGCGGCCCGCCCATCCTCAATGCGATGATGGGTGATCAGGTGCAGATGACCCTGCTGCCCGCCGCCACGGTCATGCCGCTGGTGCAGGCGGGCAAACTGGCGGCCGTGGCCGTGACCTCGGCCAAGCGCTCGCCGCTGGCGCCCGAGCTGCCCTCGATGCAGGACATCGGCGCCAAGGCCGTCAACATCGAGGTGTGGAACGCGGTCATGGCGCCGGCCAGGATGCCGGCGGCCCACCAGGCCCGCCTGAGCGCCGAGCTGGTCAAGATCCTCGGCTCGCGCGAGATCCGGCAGAAGCTCTTCCTGCAGGGCTGGAGGACGGAGGACGCCTCCCCCGCCGCGCTGGCGCAGCGCATCAAGAGCGACACCGCCACCTACGGCGAGCTGATCGCCAAGAAGGGGATCAAGCTGGACTGAACCGGCTGCGGCGCAGGCCGCCCGGATCCGTCAGCTCACGATCTGCCGGATCCAGTCCGGCAGCGGCGTCGCCTTCTGCTTCGGGAAATCCACCCAGATCGTCGTCGCGCCGCCCGCCGCGCAGATCACGCCCGGTTGGTCGGTGCGCTCCATCGTGGCCCAGCTCTCGAAGGTGGTGCGCGCCGGGTCGCTCACGTACATCTTCACGCGCACGTCGGCCGGGTACTCGAACTGGCGGTAGAAGTTGCAGAAGGCGTTCACAATCACCGGGCCCTCGCCCTGCGGATCGGGCACGCAGCCGATGGCCCTGAACCAGTCGATGCGGATGGTCTCCAGGTAGCGGAAATAGACCGCGTTGTTCACGTGGCCCATCGCGTCCATGTCGCCCCAGCGGATCGGGATCAGCAGCTCGTGGACGAATTTCTTGTGTTCAGGAATCTCGATCTTCATGCGGCATCCATGGGGCAGGGTCAGACAGCGAAGCCATCGTCGGCCGCAATCACGGCGCCGTTGACGAAGTGGCTCTGGTCGCTGGCCAGCAACAGCAGCACGCCGTCCAGGTCCTGCGGCTGGCCGACGCGCTTGCGCGGCAGCATCTGGATCAGCTTCTGGCCCTGCTCGGTCTGCCAGTGCCGGTGGTTGATCTCGGTGTCGATGTAGCCGGGGCAGATGGCATTGACGTTGATGCCGAAGCGCCCCCATTCCAGCGCCATGGCCTTGGTCATCTGCACCACCGCCGCCTTGCTCATGCAGTACGCGCCGATCTGCGGCAGCACCTTCAGGCCGGCCATCGAGGCGATGTTGATGATGCGCCCGCCGGTGAAGCTGCCCGGCGCCGTGCCCTGCGCGCGGGCCAGCATGCGCTTGCCCACCTCCTGGGCCACGAAGAAGGCGCCCTTGACGTTGGTGTCGAAGATGAAGTCGTAGTCGCTCTCGGCCACGTCCTGCAGACGCTGCGTGGTGCTGACGCCGGAGTTGTTGACCAGGATGTCGATGGAGCCCATCTCGGTCTCGGCATGCGCCACGGCCGACTTGATCGAGTCGAGATCGGTCACATCGAGTTCGATCACATGGGCATCCCCACCCTCGCCCTCGATGCGGGCGCGCAGCTCCTTGAGCTTTTCCACGCGCCGGCTGGCCAGCACCACGCCGGCGCCGGCGCGCGCCAGCGTGCGCGCAAACTGCGCGCCCAGGCCGCTGGAAGCGCCGGTGACGAAGGCCACCCGGCCGGAAAGATCGATGCTGTAGCTCATGTCATGTCTCCTCGTGCGCCGAAAAACAGCTCGGCGGATTGCCCGCGCTCACCGCATAGAATCTGTCGCCATGCTGACATGCCCCATCCGGGGCCGCCCACCAAAATCCTTTTTCATTATCAGCCGAGACAGTTCATGACCAACGAAGAAATCCTCAGCACCTACGGCCCACGCGAAGCCATGGAATACGACGTGGTGGTGGTGGGCGGAGGCCCCGGTGGCCTGGCCACCGCCATCCGCCTCAAGCAGCTTGCCGCCGAAAAAGGGCAGGACGTCTCCGTCGTCGTGCTGGAGAAGGGCTCCGAGCCCGGCGCGCACATCCTCTCGGGCGCCATCATGGACCCCAAGGCGCTGACCGAGCTGATCCCCAACTGGAAGGAACTCGGCGCCCCGCTGAACCAGCCCGTCACCGACGACGCTTACATCTTCCTGAGCGAGAAGTCGGGCGTGCGCGTGCCGAACCTGTTCCTGCCTCCGTTCGCGCACAACCACGGCAACTACATCGTCAGCCTGGGCAACGTCACGCGCTGGCTGGCCCAGCAGGCCGAGAACCTGGGCGTGGAGATCTTCCCGGGCTTCGCCGCCGCCGAGGTGCTCTACAACGAGGATGGCTCGGTCAAGGGCGTGGCCACCGGCAACATGGGCGTCGGCAAGGACGGCGAGCCGACCGAGAACTTCCAGCTCGGCATGGAGCTGCACGCAAAGTACACCGTGTTCGCCGAGGGCGCGCGCGGCCACCTGGGCAAGCAGCTGATCGCCCGCTACAAGCTCGACGAGGGCCGCGACCCGCAAAGCTTCGGCATCGGCATCAAGGAACTCTGGGAAATCGACCCCAAACGCCACCAGCCTGGCTTCGTGATGCACACCGCGGGCTGGCCGATGGAACCCGACACCTACGGCGGCGCCTTCCTCTACCACCTGGAGGGCAACAAGGTTGCCCTGGGCTTCGTCACCGGCCTGGGCTACGCCAACCCCTACCTGAGCCCCTTCGAGGAGTTCCAGCGCTGGAAGACCCATCCGCGCGTGCGCTACTACCTGGAGAACGACCAGGGCGAGGTCACGGCCAAGCGCCTGTCCTACGGCGCGCGCGCCATCAACGCCAGCGGCATCAACGCCCTGCCCAAGACGGTGTTCCCGGGCGGCGCGCTGGTGGGCTGCGACGCCGGCTTCCTGAACGTCAGCCGCATCAAAGGCAGCCATGCCGCCATCAAGACCGGCATGCTGGCCGCCGAGGCCGCCTATGACGCCATCGTGGCCGACCGCCAGCACGACGAGCTCAGCGCCTACCCCGACGCGTTCGACGAATCCTGGCTGCACACCGAGCTGAACAAGGACCGCAACTTCAAGAACTGGTTCAAGTACGGCCTCACGACCGCCACGCTGATGAACGGCTTCGAGCAGTTCGTGCTGCGCGGCCACATCCCCTGGACCCTGCGCCGCGACAAGCCCGACCACGCCTACCTCAAGCCCGCGGCCGAGTGCACGCCCATCGACTACCCCAAGCCCGATGGCAAGCTGACCTTCGACCGCCTCTCCAGCGTGTTCATCAGCAACACCAACCACGAGGAGAACCAGCCGGCGCACCTGACGCTCAAGGACGCATCGGTGCCGGTGAGCATCAACCTGGCCAAGTACGCCGGGCCGGAAGCGCGCTACTGCCCGGCCGGCGTGTACGAGTTCGTGAAGAACGACAACGGCAGCGACCGCCTGCAGATCAACGCGCAGAACTGCGTGCACTGCAAGACCTGCGACATCAAGGACCCGACGCAGAACATCGTCTGGGTCACGCCCGAAGGCGGCGGCGGGCCGAACTACAGCGGCATGTAAGCAGCCAGCTTGCCGACGCGACGGGGCCTTCGGGCCCCGTTTTCTTTTCACCGCAGAGCGCAGCCGCCCCGGCGTGCAGGCCGCTACATGCCCAGGTAGGCCGCACGCACCTGTTCGTTGCGGATGAGTTCCTGGCCGGTGCCGGTCAGCGTGACGCTGCCGGTTTCCAGCACATAGCCGCGGTCGGCAATGGCCAGCGCGGCAAAGGCGTTCTGCTCGACCAGCAGGATCGTCATGCCCTGCGACTTCAGCGTCTTGATGACGTTGAAGACCTCCTCGACCAGCAGCGGGGCCAGGCCCATCGAGGGCTCGTCGAGCAGCAGCAGCTTGGGCCGCCCCATCAGCGCCCGGCCGATGGCCAGCATCTGCTGCTGCCCCCCCGAGAGCGTGCCGGCGGGCAGGCGGCGCTTTTCCTTGAGGACCGGGAACATCGCATAGACCTGCTCCAGGTCGCCCTCCGCCTGGGCCCTGGGCTGGGTGTAGGCGCCCAGGCGCAGGTTGTCCTCGATCGACAGCGGCCCGAACACCTGCCGACCTTCCGGGCTCTGGCAGATGCCGCGACGCATGCGCAGGTCCGAACGCAGCCGGCTGATGTCCTCGCCATCGAACTCGATGCGGCCCGCGCTCATGGGCTGCACGCCCGAGAGCGTGCGCAGGAAGGTCGTCTTGCCGGCGCCGTTGGCGCCCACCAGCGCCACCGTCTCGCCCCGGCGCACGTCCAGGTCCAGCCCCTTGAGCGCCTGGATGCGGCCGTAGCAGCTCTGCATGCCGCTGACCTGGAGCAGCAGGTCGGCCCCGGCCCGGGGGGCGGCGCCGCCGGCGGCCCATGCGTCCGCGGGCAGACTCCCGGCCGCCGGGGCCTCCTGGACCGGTTCGATGATGGGGCGGGATGGCGCCTGGCCCGAGGCGTCGGCCTCCCCGTCCTGCCGCGGATCGTGGTGTTCTTGGGGGGAAGTGTGGATGGCTTGCATGCTCGGGGCCCTGTCAGGCGTGCGCGCCGAGGTAGGCGGCGATCACGTCCGGGTTATTGCGCACCTGCGCGCCGGTGCCCTCGGCCAGCTTCTTGCCGTAGTCGAGCACCAGGATGCGGTCAGAGAGGTTCATCACCATCTTCATGTCGTGCTCGACCAGCACGACGGTGACGCCGGCGTCGGCGACCTTGCGCACCAGTTCATCGACCTCGATGGTTTCCTTGGGGTTGAGTCCCGCGGCCGGCTCGTCCAGGAAGATCAGCCGTGGCTTCATCGCCAGCGCGCGGGCGATCTCCAGGCGCTTGAGCGCCCCGTAGGACATGCTGTCGGCACGGGCCCCCTGGTAGGACGCCAGCCCGACAAAGCGCATCAGCTCGGCCGCTTCCTCGCGCAGTTCGCGGTCCCGCGCCCTCAGGGACGGCCAGCGCAGCGCCGCCTTGAACAGGTTGCGGTCCAGCCGCAGATGGGCGCCGACCATGACGTTCTCCAGCGCCGTCATGTTCATGCAGATCTGCAGGTTCTGGAAGGTGCGCGCCACGCCCCGGCGGGCCAGCTCATCCGGCGACTTGCCGTGGATGGCCTCGCCATCCAGGCGGATCTCGCCGGTGGTCGGCCGGTAGACCCCGGTGATCAGGTTGAACAGCGTGGTCTTGCCGGCGCCGTTCGGGCCGATCACCGAGTAGACGATGCCCGCATCGATCTGGAACGACACGTTCTGGACGGCCTTGACGCCGCCGAAATGGATGGACAGGTCCTTGACGTCGAGCAGTGCCATGGCTCAGCCCCCCTTTCCGAACTTCGCCGCCAGCGTGGGCACCAGGCCCTTGGGCAGGAAGATCATGCACAGCATCAGGATGGCGCCGAAGACCACCGTCTCCCAGCCTTCGAAGGTGGCCAGCGCCTGCGGCAACGCCGTCAGCAGCACGGCGCCGACGAGGGAACCGTAGACCGAGGCCATGCCGCCGACGACGACCATGGTGACCAGCTCGATGGAGTGGAAGAAGTCCGCGAAGCCGGGGGTGACGAAGCCGACGTAATGCGCCGTCACGCTGCCCATCAGGCTGGCGAAGACGGCCGACAGCACGAAGATCGCGACCTTGTAGCGCACCACGTCCACACCGACCACCCGCGAGGCGACCTCGGAGCCGTGCAGCGCGCGCAGGGCGCGGCCGAACGGCGAGTCGATCAGGTTCAGCGAGGCCCAGACGCTCACGGCCAGCAGCAGCGCGACGACCCAGTACCAGTGCCTGTCGCTGGACAGTTCCAGTCCGAGCAAGGCCATCGCCGGAACTGGCATGCCATCGGGGCCGCCGGTCCACGCCGCCTCGTTGCGCGCCGCGATGCTGATGATGATGCCCAGGCCGAGCGTGGCCATGGCCAGGTAGTTGCCCTTGAGCTTGAAGATGGGCCGCGCCACCAGGCCGGCCAGCGCCGCCGCGGCCAGCGCGCCGGCGCCCATGGCCAGCAGCGGGTGCCAGCCGAAATGGGTCGGCAGCGCGGCGGACGCATAGGCGCCTATGCCCAGGAAACCGGCATGGCCCAGGCTGATCTGGCCGGCGAAGCCGATCAGCAGGTTCAGGCCCAGCACGATGATGGCGTTGATCGCCATGCGGATGGCGAGGTCCATGTAGAAGCTGTTGGGCATCAGCCAGGGCAGCACCAGCAGCACAGCCACGACGATGAACAGACCGAAATAGGCGTTCTTTTGCATGCTCACACCCGCTCGGTCGATGCGCCGCCGAACAGGCCGCGCGGCATGAAGAAGAGGATCAGCAGGATCAGCACGAAGGGCATGGCGTCCTTGTAGGCCGAGGAGATGTAGCCGGCGCCCATGGCTTCCAGCACGCCCACCAGCAGGCCGCCGACCACGGCCCCCAGGCCATGGCCCAGGCCGCCGACCACGGCCGCGACGAAGCCCTTGAGGCCGAGCATGATGCCGACGTCATAGGAGGTCATGGTGATGGGCGCGACCAGGATGCCGCCGACGGCCCCGAGCGCGGCCGACATGGCGAAGCTCAGCAGCAGCACCCAGCTGGTGTTGATGCCCGCGAGCTCGGCCGCCACCCGGTTGTAGGCGGTGGCCAGCATGGCCTTGCCCTGCAAGGTGCGGCTGAAGTAGTACCACAGCGCCAGCACGATCACGCCGGTCACCCCGAGCACCCACAGGCTTTGCGGCATCAGGGTGGCGCCCAGGACGGCGATGGGCGCGTCGCCCGAGAAGGCCGTCAGGCCATGCGTGCCCTTGCCCAGCCAGACCGCCGTCAGGCCGCGGATGACCAGCGAGGCCCCGATGGTGATGATGATCAGCGTGACGGGCTCGGCCCCCTTGACCGGCTCCACGGCCAGCTTCTCCAGCAGCACGCCGACCACGGCCGGCACCGCGATGGCCAGCAGCAGCGCGGCGGGCAAGGGCAGCCCGGCCTGGGTGAAGAACACCGCCAGCATGCCCCCGAGCATGATGAACTCGCCCTGCGCGAAGTTGATGACGTGGCTGGCGTTGTAGATCAACGTGAACCCCAGCGCCGCCAGCGCGTAGGTGGCCCCCACTGTCACGCCGGAAAACAGGAATTGCAGGAACTGGGCCAGCATCAAACCCCTCCTGCCGCGGCGGCTGCGCCGCCCTGCCGCGCTGATCGAATGGTCACGTGAGTCTCCTGGTGGTTGTGGTGCCCGGGCCAGCCCGCCCCCCGCGATGGGGCATGCGGGCAGAACGCCCCAGGCCCATTCATGATACCAATATTTTGAGTTTTATAGTTATTGAGTATCGTTTTAATTGAAGCAAAAAACGATTCAAGTCGTCAAATGATGCAAAAGCTGACGAAATTCAGCCAATAACCACGGGAAAACCCGATTGCTAAAAATACGATATGACACGTATTTGAAGATTTTTGTTATTTTTTTGAGTCATATTTAATTCGAACCCATGCCACCACATCAGCAGCGGACGGCCATGGCATCGCCTCCGAACAGGATCGGATGTCCCGCAGTGGCCACGGGAACAGGAAGCAGCAGGGGGGGGGAGACAGCGTCCGCCGGGCGCGGGCGATCAGACCGCCAGGGCGAGCGGATCTTCGTCCGGGAAGCGCTCGTGAAGAACCTGACTGGCCTTGGGCACGGTGCCGTCGGCCAGTTGCAGGTGCGCATCGAGATGCCGCTCCGAGGGCCCGAGCAGGCGCCGGTACAGTTCCTTGCACAGCAGCCGTGCCTTGTGCCCCAGCCATTCGGGCGGCAACAGAACATCCGGCAACCCGGGATCGCGCAGCAGCAGGCGACGGTAGTCGTGGATCAGCAGCACGCGCAACATGAAGGCCGACTCGGCCTCCAGTTCGGCATGCGGGACACCGCGCAACTCCGCCAGGATCGGCTTGTAACGCTTGACGAACTCGGCATAGGCGCCGGCCAGCTCGTCCAGCGTCCAGGCCCTGCGCACCATGTCGGCATCGCTGGCCGCCATGCCGAAGCAGGCGTCCACCGCCAGCATGGGCATCAGCTGGCCCAGCAGGTCGGCCATGCCATCGGTGATGAGGGCATCGAACGCCAGCGTGAGGTCCGCGCTCGGATGCACGAAACAGTCCGCGCCCAGCGCGCCAAAACCTTGCCAGAACAAGGCGCGGCGCAGACGCTCGCGCTCCTTCGGCGCCAGTTCGCCGACCGTGAAGATGAGCCGCCAGCGGCGGTCCCAGAGCGGTGCATTCGAGGCGTAGATCTGGCGCGACGCCTCCTCGAAACGCCGCTGCCCCGCCGGCGTCAGGAAATAGTCGGCGCGCCGGCCATGGGCTTCCGTCTGCAGCCATTCCTCCTTGGCCAGGCGGAAGACGGCGGTTCGCACCAGCCGCTCGTTGAGCTGCAGCGGCTGAAGCAGGTTGATCAGGCTGCCCAGCCAGATGCGGCCGCCGCGCGGCAGCACGGCGTCGCCGAACACGGAAATGATGAGCGAGCCAGCCTGGACGCGACCTTGCTGCCGGAAGTCGTCGAGACGTTGTTGAAGAAGCGAAGTCACGTAGTGAGCCAATCAAGTCCGGCGAAACGCAGGGCATTCTAGCGACATCACCTCATGCCGGGTGGCGCCTGCCGGCGCCCTGCCGGGCACGCCGCTCAGGCGGACAGCAGATGGTCCGCGTCGGCGACGACCGGCTGCTGCTGCGCGAAAAATCCTTCGACATGGATCAGCTCGTCCCGCGCGCCCAGCGCCTTCACGGCGGCGACGCAGCTGTCCACGAATTCCGGGCTCCCCGCCGCGAAAACCGTGTGCCGGGACAGATCGGGGAACAGGCTCGGCAGCACCGCATCGAGGCGGCCCTGCAGGTAGCCCTCGGCCTGCTCCCGCGTCAGCGTCACCTTGTAGTCGAAGTTGCGATGCTTGGTCCGCCACCAGGCCATCAGGCCCTGGCCATAGACGTCGGCCCGGGTGCGGGCCGAGAACAGCATGGTCACCGGCTTCTTGTAGCCGCGGCGCAGGGCGGCCTCGCCCAGCGCCAGGATCGGCGCCAGCCCGGTGCCGGCGGCCAGGCACAGCACCGGCGTGTCGACCGAGGGATCGCCGATGAAGGTGCCGTAGGCGCCCGAGACCTTGACGCCCTCCCCCACCTGGAGCTGGTCGTGGATCCACTGGCTGGTCACGCCGCCCTCGGCGCGCGCCACCTGCAGCACCAGCTCGCCATCTGTGCGCGGCGCATTGGAAATTGAATAGGCGCGATTGGGCACATCGGCGCGCGGATTGCCGATCGTCACGTACTGGCCAGGCCAGTAGCGGATGGGCTGGCCGACCGGGCGCAGGCGCAACTCCACCACGCGCGCCGCGACGGCCCGCTTGTCGGTGACGACGAACAGCGCGCCTTCGCGCGGCGGAAAGAGCTTGGGCTTGGCGTCGCCCGTGCCCCACTCGATGACCAGCTCCTCGGAAATGGGCTTGGCCATGCACATCAGGCCGTAGCCCTGCTTGCGCTCTTCCTGCGACAGCGCCATGTCCAGGACCATGCCCTGGTCGAACTGGCCGGACGTGACCTTGACCTTGCATTCACCGCAGGCGCCGGCGCGGCAGTTGTTGGGCAGCGCGTAGCCTGCCTTTTCCAGCCCCATGAGGACGGTGTCGCCATAGGCACAGTCCACCGACTTGCCCGAGGGTTGCATGATGATGCGAGCCATTGAATTTCCCTTTGCGGCCGAGCCTTGCCCCTGCGGCAAGGCCGGCACCCCGCTCAGGGTGCCGGGCCGTCGTTGCTACGGACAGTCTGTCGCTCAGAACACCGGAATGATGTCGTCCATCTCGATGTCGGAGATCTCCATGCCGGTGATGCCGACTTCGGGAATCGCCGGGAACGGGATGTCGTACCGGTCGAGCACGCCCTTCAGGTTGATCATGGCGTTCTTCCAGTTCTGCAGCTTCATCTCGTAGGTCGGGATGCCGAAGCCCGCGCCGCGCGCCACCTCTTCGGCCTCGCGCTGGTTGGCGATGAAGTCGGCCGGCAGGTCCCAGAACTCCATCGGCGGCTCGAACAGCACGGCGGACAGGAACAGGTAGCCGGCGCGGATCTGCTTGGTGACGACGGAGCGGGTCTCGCTCTTGAGGCCCGGGTAGTCGCGCTCCATCACCGCCATGCAGATCGCCATGTGACGGCCTTCGTCACGGCCGATGTTCTTGAAGCCTTCCTTGAAGACGGCCTCGCGGGAGTTGTCGAACATCTGCTTGAAGATGGTGGCGGCGGCAATCTCGCCCATCAGGAACGAGCTGAACAGCACGGCCAGGTCGTACTTGGGCACGGCCTGCTTGTAGCCGGTCCAGTAGCGGCTGCCATTGAAGTACAGCCACTGGGCGTTCTTCTGCAGACGCTTGCCCAACTCGGTCTTGGGCTGGTAGGTCAGCGGATCGGGGTGGCCCAGCAGCTTGGTGATGGCCAGGCCGCACATGATCTCGTGGTTCTGCTCGTCGCGTGTGACCGAGAAGAAGCACTTGCGCACGGCGTCTTCCTCGTGCACTTCGTAGGTCTTGATCAGCGCCTCGGCGAACACCGGCGGCGCGGAGGCGTCGAACACGGACAGCAGCGTCCACCAGTAGGCGATCGACTCGCGCTCTTCCCAGCTGTAGCTGTCCAGATCCAGCGTGTCCCAGGGCAGCTTCTCCGGATCCCAGTTCTCGCGCAGCGAGGCCTCCCAGACTTCCTGCAGCTTCTTGGTCTTGTTGTGCCAGGACAGCGGGTAGATGTTCGGCTGCTCGATCGCCGGCGGGAATTCCATCTTGTCCGAGAAGCGTTCCTTGCTGTGGGCCATCTCTATCTCCTTGTCTCTCGTGGTGGGTGTCAGTGACGGCTCGGCCTGTTGCCGATCCGTGGATCAATCATGCTACATCTTTTATCTTTATGTCAATTTTTTTGTATCGCTTTAATTTTCCAAGGCAGATGGCTTGAATGAAGGCCACCTCAAAGAGAGAATAAACATCATGGAAAACCCGAATACATACGAACTATTGAACTAATTACGTAGAACGTTTTCGGTACACATGATCATCAGGTCGGTCTTTGCCGCTAGGTAGTTACGATACATTTTATTGACCTTCTCAAATTTAATTTGTAGTATTTCAATCACTCGCCGATCCATGGCATCGCGCCATCCGATCCAGAACAGCACCCAAGGAAGCATTGATGACTCACCCCCTGCTCGACAAACACCGGTCCACGCTGGACCACGCGCTCCAGGCGATCCAGACCCGTGGCTACTGGTCCGCGTACAACGAGAACCCCAGCCCCAAGACCTATGGCGAGACGGCGCAGACCGACGGCCAGCGCGCCTTTCAGGCGCACCTGGGTCAGCGCTTCGAGCTGGGGCAGCCGGGGCAGCAAGGCTGGGTCGGGGGCGAACAGTCGCCCTACGGCAAGGCGCTGAACGTGGACTACCCCGCCTGCGAGATCGAGGCCCTGATCAGCGCCGGGACGCAGGCCATGAGCGGCTGGCAGCAACTGGGCGCGGCAGGCCGCACCGGCGTCTGCCTGGAGATCCTCGCGCGGCTGAACCAGCAGAGCTTCGAGATCGCCCATGCCGTCATGATGAGCACCGGCCAGGGCTGGATGATGGCCTTCCAGGCCGGCGCCGCGCATGCGCAGGACCGCGGCCTGGAAGCCGTCGCCTACGCCTGGCGCGAGCAGAGCTTCGTGCCGGCCGAGGCCGTCTGGGAGAAGCCGCAGGGCAAGCATGCGCCGCTGGTGATGAAGAAGCAGTTCGAAATCGTCGGCCGCGGCGTCGGCGTGGTGATCGGCTGCGGCACCTTCCCCACCTGGAACACCTATCCCGGCCTGTTCGCCGCGCTGGCGACCGGCAACGCCGTCATCGTCAAGCCGCACAGCAACGCCATCCTGCCCGCCGCGATCACCGTGCGCGCCATCCGCGCCGTGCTGGCCGAGCAGGGCCTGGACCCGAACCTGGTCACGCTGTGCGTCACGGCCCAGCGCGAGACGACGCAGCGCCTGGTCACGCACCCGGCCGTCAGATCGATCGACTTCACCGGCAGCAACGTGTTCGGCCAGTGGCTGATCGAGCACTGCCGCCAGGCGCAGGTCTATGCCGAGCTGGCCGGCGTGAACAACATCGTCATCGACTCGACCGACGCCTACCAGGCCATGCTGCGCAACATCGCGTTCACGCTGTCGCTCTACTCGGGCCAGATGTGCACCACCTCGCAGGCGCTGCTGGTGCCGGCCGGCGGCATCGACACCGACGAAGGCCCCAAGTCCTGCGAGCAGGTGGGCGCGGACCTGGCCCGCGCCATCGACAGCGTGCTGGCCAAGCCTGAGGTGGCCTGCGCCGTGCTCGGGGCGATCCAGTCCGCCGACACCGTGCAGCGGATCGACGAGGCCAACAGCGGCGCGCTCGGTGCGGTGATCCTGGCCTCGAAGCAACTCCACAACCCGGAGTACCCGAACGCGCAGGTGCGCACGCCGGCCCTGCTGGCCTGCGATGCGGCGGATGAGAAGGCCTACATGGAGGAGCGCTTCGGCCCGATCACCTTCGTGGTCAAGGTGGCCGACACCGCGGCGGCCGTCGCGCTGTCGGAGCGCATCGTCAGCACCCACGGCGCGCTGACGGTCGGCGTGTACTCCACCCGGGCCGCGGTCATCGACGCCATGACGGCCGCCACCTGGCGCAGCAAGGTCGCACTGTCGATCAACCTGACCGGCGGCGTCTTCGTGAACCAGTCGGCCGCCTTCTCCGACTACCACGGCACCGGCGGCAACCCGGCGGCCAACGCCTCCTACGCCGACAGCGCCTTCGTCGCCAACCGCTTCCGCGTCGTGCAGCGCCGCCATCACGTCTGACCGCAAGGACCCTCATGCCCTTCGAACACATCCTGCTGACGGTGGACGGCGGCGTCGCCCGCCTGACGCTGAACCGGCCCGACAAGATGAACAGCTTCCACGGCGCCATGCACGCCGAGGTACGCGCGGCGCTCGACGCGGTGCAGGCCGACCCGGCCGTGCGCGCGCTGGTGCTGACCGGCGCCGGTCGCGCCTTCTGCGCCGGCCAGGACCTGGCCGACCCCGACATGCCGTTCGTGCCCGGTGAGAAGGCGCCGGACCTGGGCGAGCTGGTCGAGAAGAACTACAAGCCGCTGATCCTGCGCCTGCAGAACCTGCGCGTGCCCACCGTGGCCGCCGTCAACGGCATGGCGGCTGGCGCCGGCGCCAGCCTGGCCCTGGCCTGCGACCTGGTGGTGGCCGCGAAGTCCGCCTCCTTCCTGCAGGCCTTCAGCAAGATCGGCCTGATCCCCGACACCGGCGGCACCTGGTTCCTGCCTCAGCGCGTCGGCATGGCGCGCGCCATGGGGTTGGCGCTGCTGGCCGACAGGCTGCCCGCCCAGCAGGCGGCGGACTGGGGCCTGATCTGGTCCGCGGTGGACGACGCGGCGTTCGCCGGCGCCGTCGAGGCCGTGGCGAAGCAGCTGGCCAGCGGACCGACCAAGGCCTATGTGCGCACGCGCCAGGCCATGCAGGCGGCCGCCAGCCACACGCTGGAACAGCAGCTGTCGATGGAAGCGGGCTTCATGCGCGAGCTCGGCTGGAGCCACGACTGCAACGAGGGCATCACCGCCTTCATGGGCAAGCGCGCGCCGCGCTTCACCGGCGCGTGACACGGCAGGCCACGCGTCGCGACGCCGGCCAGAAGGAACAGCAATGAACGAGACAACAGAGACATCCGCCGATTCACACGCCGCGCAGCGGCTGGCGCAGGACGTTGCCGCGGCGATGTGGTCGCGCGACCGTGCCACCCACGCGCTGGGCATGGAGATCCTCGGCGTCAGGCCCGGCTACGCCCGGATCGCCATGACCGTGCGCGGCGACATGACCAATGGCCATGGCATGGGCCACGGCGGGCTGATCTTCGCCCTCGCCGACAGCGCCTTCGCCTACGCCTGCAACAGCCACAATCGCAACACCGTCGCGTCCGCCTGCACGATCGACTTCCTGGCCCCCGCCCAGGAGGGCGACGTGCTGGAGGCCGAGGCCGTCGAGCGGTCCCAGTCCGGCCGCACCGGCGTCTACGACGTCACGGTGCGCACGCGCGGCGGCCCCACCATCGCGCTGTTCCGCGGCAAAAGCTACCGCATCAGCGGCGAGGTCATCGCCGGCCTGCAGCAGGCCCGCCCGCAGGCGGCCAGCGCCTGAATCAAACACCACAAGACAAGGAGACAACATGCCCGTCAAGCAGCCCCAGAGCGGCGACCTCGAACCGATCGAAACCGCCAGCCGCGACGAGATTTCGGCGCTCCAGCTGGAACGCCTGAAGTGGAGCCTGCGCCACGCCTACGACAACGTGCCGCACTACCGGCGCAAGTTCGACGAGCAAGGCGTGCACCCGGACGACCTGAAGTGCCTGGCCGACCTGGCCAGATTCCCGTTCACCACCAAGTCCGACCTGCGCGACAACTACCCGTTCGGCCTGTTCGCCGTGCCGCGCCACCAGATGGCACGCGTGCACGCCTCATCGGGCACCACCGGCAAGCCCACCGTCGTCGGCTACACGCGCAAGGACATCGACACCTGGGCCGACCTGGTGGCCCGCTCGATCCGCGCCGCCGGCGGCCGTGCGGGCGACACCTGCCATGTCGCCTACGGCTATGGCCTGTTCACCGGCGGCATGGGAGCCCACTACGGCGCCGAGCGCGCCGGCTGCATGGTGGTGCCGATGTCCGGCGGCCAGACCGAGAAGCAGGTGCAGCTGCTCCAGGACTTCAGGCCGGACATCATCATGGTCACGCCGTCCTACTCGCTGGTGATCGCCGAGGAGTTCGAGCGCCTGGGCATCCCGCCGGAGGAGATTTCGCTGAAGATCGGCATCTTCGGTGCCGAGCCCTGGGGCCAGGGCATGCGCGCCGAGATCGAGCGCAAGCTCGGCATCGACGCGATCGACATCTACGGCCTGTCCGAGGTCATGGGCCCCGGCGTGGCCAGCGAGTGCATCGAGTCCAAGGACGGCCCGGTGATCTGGGAGGACCACTTCTACCCCGAGGTCATCAACCCGGACACCGGCGAGGTGGTGGCCGACGGCGAGGAAGGCGAACTGGTGTTCACCTCGCTGAGCAAGGAGGCCATGCCGGTCATCCGCTACCGCACGCGCGACCTCACGCGCCTGCTGCCGCCCAGCGCGCGCAGCTTCCGCCGCATGGACCGGATCACCGGCCGCTCCGACGACATGCTGATCATCCGGGGGGTCAATGTCTTTCCCACCCAGATCGAGGAGCAGATCCTGCGCGACCGGCGCCTGGCCGGAACCTACCAGATCCACCTCACGCGCGACGGGCACCTGGACAACGTCGAGGTGCGCTGCGAACTGCAGCGCGAGCACTCCGGCAAGCTGCCGCAGGGCGAGGTCCAGCAGATCGCGCGCGAGCTGCAGCACCACATCAAGACGCTGATCGGGATCTCGACGAAGGTCAACGTGCTGGAGCATGACGCCATCCCGCGCACCCAGACCGGCAAGGCCCGCCGCGTCATCGACGAGCGCCCGCGGCAGCACTGAGAACGGCCCCCTGAGATTCACCAACCCCAAGAGGAGACAAGAGCATGAAGCACACCCTGAAGAAAATCGCCGCCGGCGCCGCGCTGGCCCTGGTCGCTTTCGCCGCGCAGGCCGCGGAACCGATCAAGATCGGCTCCATCCTGTCCGTCACCGGCCCGGCCGCCTTCCTCGGCGACCCGGAGCTGAAGACCCTGCAGCTGTATGTGGAGGAGCTCAACAAGAAGGGCGGCATCCTCGGCCGTCCGCTGCAGCTGGTGCACTACGACGACGGCAGCGACGCCAACAAGGCCAATGGCTTTGCCAAGCGCCTGATCGACGACGACAAGGTGGACGTCATCATCGGCGGCACCACGACCGGGGCCACGATGTCGATGGTGCCGCTGGTCGAAAAGGCCAACGTGCCCTTCGTCTCGCTGGCGGGCGCGGTCGTGATCGTCGAGCCGGTGAAGAAATGGGTCTTCAAGACGCCGCACACCGACCGCATGGCGGCCGAGAAGGTGTTCGACGACATGAAGAAGCGCGGCATCAGCAAGGTGGCCCTGCTGTCGGAAACCAGCGGCTTCGGGCAGTCGGGCAAGAAGGAATCCGAAGCGGTGGCCTCCCGGTACGGCATCACCCTGGTGGCCAACGAGACCTACGGCGCCAAGGACACCGACATGAGCCCGCAGCTCACCAAGATCAAGAACGCGGCGGGCGTGCAGGCGGTGTTCGTCTTCGGTCTCGGCCAGGGGCCGGCCATCGTGACCAAGAACTACAAGCAGCTGGGCATCACGCTGCCGCTGTACCAGTCGCATGGCGTGGCTTCCGACGAGTTCCTGAAGCTGAGCGGCGCCGCGGCCGAAGGCGTGCGCCTGCCCTCCCCGGCGCAGCTGATTCCCGCCAAGCTGCCGGCCAACGATCCGCAAAAGCCCGTGGTCACCGCGTACGAGATGGCCTACAAGGAACGCTACAAGCAGGACGTCTCGACCTTCGGCGGCTACGCCTACGACGGCCTGATGATCGTGGCCGACGCGCTCCGGCGCGCCGGCAGCACCGACCGCGCCAAGCTGCGCGACGCCATCGAGGCCACCAGGGGCTACGTGAGTTCCAGCGGCCACGTGAACATGTCGCCGACGGACCACATGGGCCTGGACCTGTCCGCGTTCCGCATGCTGGAGGTGAAGGGCGGCGACTGGTCGCTGGTGCCGTGAAGCCATGGCCCCTTCCGGGGCCGTTCCCAAGGAGGCGCAGCGCCGGCTTGCGCCACCCTTTTCAGGGGGCGCCACCCCACGCTGCCGCGATCTCCCGGCGCAACTCGTCCATGCGGCCTGCATAGCGCGGCGAGAAGTGGAAGGGGATCACCATGCGCGCGCCCGCCGCCCGCGCGATGGTTCCGGCCTGGCGCGCCGTCAGATGGTGCTTGCGCGCCGCATGCCCGGCATCCTCTTCGAGGAAGACGCACTCGATGAACAGCTGCGTCGCGTTCGCCGTCAGCGCGACGATGCGCTGCTGGTTGTCTGACGTGAAGGCGACGTCGGTCACATAGCCGATCTTCTCGCCGGGCACCGGCCGCAGCACCTCGGCCTTGAGTGGCCCCAGCGGCAGGATGCGCTCATGTGGCCCGTCGGCGTCGCGCCACCAGGCACGCACCGGCGTGTCGTCGGGCGCGTTGCGCGCCACCGCGGCCTTCAGGTCCTGCAGCCAGGGGCCGGTCGGCAGGCCCAATTCGGCAAGCCGGTTGCGCCAGACGTTGAAGTGGGTTTTCTCCTCCAGCGCGAACCCGAGGCAGGGCGTGCCGTGGTCCAGGATGGCCGCGCGCACCCGGAAGGCCGGCTCGTCCAGCAGCACACCGTCGCGCACGCGCTGCGGCGGCAGCGGCTCGGGATCGAAGCGCCGGCGGCCACGCAGGCGCAGGCCGGGCGACTCGCCATCTCCTCCGAACTCCCGGACCTCGACCACGAAGTCGCTGGCGTAGTGGGCCACCAGGTCCCAGGTGTAGGCCGCGAGCTTGTGCGCCACCTGCTGCGCAAAACCCGGCGGACCGTACAGGCGCAGGCCGCCGCCACGGCCCAGGCAGATGCGCAGCAGCCGGTCGAACCCGCAGAAATGGTCCATGTGCGCGTGCGAGACGAACACGTCGGAAATGCGCAGCAACTTGCGCGGCGGCAGCGCCGAAAGGTCTCCAAGATCGAACAGCAGCGCCCGCTTCTCGAAGCGGAAATCGACATAGAGGCCGGGATCACCCAACGGCTCGTTCACGAGCTCGGGACTGAAGATCAGGCGCATGGCGGCGGTCTCCCGCAGAGTGCTGTCTCGGCTATTGTCCCGCTTTGACGCGCGGATGCGCCCGCCGACAGCATGCGCCCGTGCAGCGCCGGGCCACCGGGCGGCGGCTGGCGCTGCACGCCCTCCAATGCAAACGGGGCCTCGCGGCCCCGTTGTGATGTCACCTGACGGTGACGCGCTTACTCGGCCGCGCCGACGTTCAGCGCGATCTCGGCCACGCCCTCGACGCGGCCGGTGATCTTGTCGCCTGTCACCACAGCGCCCACGCCTTCCGGCGTGCCGGTGTAGATCAGGTCGCCCGGCTGCAGGTGATAGAACAGCGACAGGTCGGCGATGATCTCGCGGATGTTCCAGATCAGCTTGTCCACGTCGGACTTCTGCTTGGTCTGGCCGTTGACTTCCAGTGCGATCTCGCCCTTGTCAACGATCACGCCGGCCATCGGCACGATTTCGGAGCACACGGACGATTCCTCCACGTCCTTGCCCAGGTCCCAGGGGCGGCCCTTGTCGCGCGCCACGAGTTGCAGGTCGCGACGGGTCATGTCCAGGCCGGCGGCGTAGCCGTAGATGAGTTCGTGCGCGTCTTCGGCCTTCACGCGGAAGCCCGGCTTGCCGATGGCCACCACCAGTTCCATCTCGAAGTGGAAGTTCTTCGTCTCAGGCGGGTAGGCCACGGTGGCGCCGGACTCGACCAGGGTCTGCGGGGCCTTGGTGAAGTAGAACGGACGCTCGACGGACTTGTCGACCGGCTTGCCCATTTCCACGGCGTGGGCGTGGTAGTTGCGGCCGACGAAGAACAGGCGGTTGATCGGCAGGCGCTCGGCCTTGCCGCGCACCGGCAGCGATTGCACGGCCGGGGGGTTCCAGAGGTAGGAGGTCATGTTGCTTTCCTTGAAAAACGGTTTGGCGGGGCCGCCGTGAAGCAGTCCCGCCGTGGTTCAGGTGGCGGCGGCAAGCCACCGCCAGGCGGCTAAATCGTTCAGCCGCGGTTCTCGTACACGCCGAGCTTGCGGTGCAGCGGCGACTCGTCGGCCACGAAGATGAACGCCGGCTGGTCGGCCGAGCGGTTCTTCAGCGTGACCGCGGTGTAGCCCGGCACCGCGCAGGTGTCGGCCTCGACCAGCGTGAAGGCCTTGGAGTCGACCTGCACCTCGGCGCTGCCCTCGATCTGGTGGAACACCTGGGCGGGCGAGCGCGCCGGCAGGCGCAGGGTCTGGCCTGGGCGCAACATCAGGGCATAGAAGCCCAGGATGTTCTCGGCGTCCTTGCCGGTTTCCGGGTTGACGTAGGTCACCTGCACGGATTCGAGGTCCGGCTGGTCCTCGGCCAGCGACAGCAGCGCGGCCTTGGCGTCAGCCCAGGGGTAACGCAGCATCGGGTAGGCCTTCTCGGAGCGGCCGAACACCGGGGTGGGGACCACGCCGCCGCGGGCATAGGCCTTGACGCCCTGGCCCGCCTTGACGGTCTGGCTGGGCACTTCCTCGTGGTAGGACGCCTCGACGTAATAGACCAGCGGCAGGTCCAGCACGTCGAGCCAGATCACCGGGTCGGTGCCGTCGTGGCCGTGCTCGTGCCACAGACCGGTGGGGGTGAGGATCAGGTCACCGCGCGCCATGGGGCACTTCTCGCCGTTGACCAGGGTCCAGGCGCCTTCGCCTTCGACCACCATGCGGATGGCGTTCGGCGTGTGACGGTGCGCCGGGGCCAGTTCGCCGGGCAGCAGCAGCTGCATGCCCAGGTACATCGCGGCGCTGGCCTGCATCTTCTCCAGGCCATGGCCCGGGTTGGACAGCACCAGCACGCGGCGCTCGGCCTTTTCGATCGGAGTCAGCTCGCCGGCCTTGATCAGCAGCTCGCGCAGCGGCTTGTAGGGCCAGTGGGTCGTCTCGGTTTTGCGTGCGGGCACGTGCGGCGGCAGCACGGCGCGCAAGCTGGGCCACAGGGGCACCAGGTTGTGCTTCGTCAGCTCGTCGCGGTAGTCCTGCGGCAGGTCTTCCAGACGGCCCAGGGTGTCAAAACGGCCAGTGTCTTGCATCTTCTTCGTCCTTTGCAGTGAAGGGGAGCCCGTATCAGCCTTGTTGCAGGCAGTTGTTGACGTTCCAGCCGTACAGCCATTCGATGGCGTCGTAGAAGCGCTCTTGCGTGCGCCCCTTCCACAGGCTGTTGCGGATCAGGCGCTCGACACCCTTGGCGTGGTAGAGGCGGCCCATCTCGCGGCCCGACAGCACGATGCGCGCGGTGCGGGTGACGCGGTTCTTCTGGTACAGCGCCAGGGCCTTATCCCAGTCGTTGTCGGACACGCGCAGCGCCTCGCCCAGGGTCACGGCGTCTTCCAGCGCCATGCAGGCGCCTTGAGCCATGTACTGGGTCGTCGGGTGAGCGGCATCGCCCAGGATGGTGGCGCGGCCGAAGACCCAGGTGTCGATCGGCTCGCGGTCTGCGGTGGCCCAGCGCTTCCAGGTCTTGGGCAGCTCGATCAGCTGGCGCGCCTTCGGGCAGATGCCCTGGAAGTAGCTTTCGACTTCTTCCTTGGAGCCATCGGTCACGCCCCATTCTTCCTTGCCGCGGCTGTGGAAGGTCACGACCACGTTGTACTGTTCGCCGCCGCGCAGCGGGTAGTGCACCAGGTGGCAATTCGGGCCGGCCCACAGGCTGGCGGCGTTCCACTTCAGATCTTCCGGGAAGTCCGCCTTGTCAACCACGGCGCGGTAAACCACGTGGCCGGTCACGCGGGGGGGGTCGTTGACGTACTGGGCACGCACCACCGACTTGCCGCCGTCGGCGCCGATCAGGGCCTGGCCGGTCCAGCGCTTGCCGTTCTGGTCAATCGCGGTGACGGTCTTGGCGGCATCGTCCTGCTCGATCTTCTCGATGCGGGTGTTGGTGAAGAACTCGACGCGGCCGGTCTCGACCGCGCCTTCGAGCAAGGAAGAGTGGATGTCCACGCGGTGGATCACGGCATAGGGGTTGCCGAAGCGCTTGCGGAAGGCCTCGCCGGTCTCGATCTTGCCGACCAGCGTCTCGTCGATCGCGTCGTGCATCACCATGCAGTCGGTGTAGACGGCGCGCCCGCGTGCCTTGTCGCCGATGCCCAGCGCGTCGAAGGCGTGGAAGGCGTTCGGGCCGAGCTGGATGCCGGCGCCGATCTCGCCGATTTCAGGCGCCTGCTCAAACACCTGAACCTTGAAGCCCTGGCGCACCAGCGCCAGCGCGGCGGCCAAGCCACCAATACCACCACCGGACACCAACACGGGCAGATCCGAGCGCTTGTCGTTCATTGAGTTCTCCTGAAAAAAGAAGTGCACAAATCGTCAGTACACGGATCGTTAGTGTACTGATGCGATGATGTGTGTCAAATAAGGGTTATCCCTGATCTGCTCTTTTTTGAACAATAGGCAGGAATTCGCCTTTGCGCAGCAACTTCTGCGAGGCCTCTGAACGATCAGGCGCAGGACTGCGGACCGACAGATGCAACACGTCCCAGCCGAAATGCCCGACGCACCGCCGACCACCACGCTCACGTGGGGGAAGCATCGCGACGCCAAATCAGCTCGCCAGTGCGCCAGAGGCCGCGCACCCGTTGATAACGCACGGAATGGACGGCGCCATCCGCCACACCCGGGTAGAATTGCGGCCTCGTCAGGAGAGAGCCGCCCGGGAGGTGGCCGCCGAAGGCGCAGGAGGTTCCGCGAGGGGCCCTGAACGCTCAGGCAAAAGGACTGACGACCGTCCGAAAGGACGTTTCCTCACTGGAGAGAGGCCCGCACCGGCACCCGTGCCGGACCGGGCCCACCGAAGGAGCAACCCGCAGTCGGCCACCGTTCTCGGTGGCGCCGGCCCGGCGAATCTCTCAGGTAAAGCGGACAGCGAGGGCAGCCCATGGCATCCATGCCATGGAACTCACTTGCCCTTGCTGGAGAACACCATGTCCGCTGCCGATGCCAACCTGCTCACCACCCCGCTGAATGCGCTGCACCTCGAACTGGGCGCCCGCATGGTGCCGTTCGCCGGCTATTCCATGCCGGTGCAGTACCCGGCCGGCCTGATGGCCGAGCACCACCACACCCGCACCGCCGCCGGCCTGTTCGACGTCTCGCACATGGGCCAGCTGCGCCTGGTCGGCCCCGATGCGGCCGCCGCCTTCGAGAGCCTGATGCCGGTCGACGTGATCGGCCTGGCCGTGGGCAAGCAGCGCTACGGCCTGCTGCTCAACGATGAGGGCGGCATCATCGACGACCTGATGTTCGTGAACCGGGGCGAGGATTTGTTCGTGATCGTCAACGGCGCCTGCAAGGTTGGGGACATCGCCCACATCCAGGCCAAGATCGGCCAGCGCTGCCAGGTCATCCCAGCCCCAGAGCGCGCGCTCCTTGCGCTGCAGGGCCCGCAGGCCGTGACCGCGCTGGCGCGCCTGCTGCCCGGCGTCGAGCAGCTGGTTTTCATGACCGGCGCCGCCTTCGAATGGCAGGGCGCCGCGTTCTACGTCACGCGCAGCGGCTACACCGGCGAGGACGGCTTCGAGATCTCGCTGCCCAACGAGCAGGCCGAGGCCTTCGCCCGCGCCCTGCTGGCCCAGCCCGAGGTCCAGCCGATCGGTCTGGGGGCGCGCAACTCGCTGCGCCTGGAAGTCGGCCTGTGCCTGTACGGCAATGACATCGACACCGGCACCACGCCGGTCGAGGCCGGCCTGAACTGGGCGATCCAGAAGGTGCGCCGCAGCGGCGGCGCGCGGGCTGGAGGCTTCCCCGGCGCGGCCAAGGTGCTGGCCCAGCTCGACGGCACCGCACCGCCCGCGCGCAAGCGCGTCGGCCTGATCGCGCTGCAGCGCGTGCCGGTGCGCGAGCATGTCGAACTGCAGAGCGCCGACGGCCAGAAGATCGGCGAAGTCACGAGCGGACTGCTCGGCCCGACCATCGACCAGCCGGTGGCCATGGGCTATGTCAGCGCAGAATACGCGGCGACGGGCACGCGGCTGAACGCCCTGGTGCGCGGCAAGCCCGTGCCGATGGAAGTCACCGCCACGCCCTTCGTCCCGACCCGCTACCACCGCGGCTGAGCCTCCCGGCCGGCGCGCCGGGTCGTCCCGCACAAGAACCCATTTTTCTGGAGAAACCCATGAGCATCAAGTACACCGAAGACCACGAGTGGATCAAGGTCGAGGGCGACAGCGCCATCGTCGGCATCACCCACCATGCGCAGGACGCGCTGGGCGACGTGGTGTTCGTCGATCTGCCCGAGGTCGGCAAGACCTTCGCGCAGAAGGACGTGGCCGGCGTGGTCGAGTCGGTCAAGGCCGCCGCCGACGTCTACATGCCGATCAGCGGCGAGGTCACCGAGGTCAACGAGGCCCTGCGCGATGACCCGTCGCTGGCCAACAGCGACCCGCTGGGCGCCGGCTGGTTCTTCAAGGTCAAGTTCTCCGACGCCGCGCAACTCGACGCGCTGCTGGACGAAACCGCCTACACCACGTTCACCAAGGCCGCCTGATCCACGATCGCTGACTCCGCCGATGCATGTCACCCCCGGCACCGACCGGGGGTCCACGCGAGTCAGCCCGCGCCACGAACGCACCGGATGCCCGATCCCATCGGGCATGACAAGCCAACCTACGCCCTGACCGGAGCACCCATGTCCACGCCCACCGCCCGCCCCCTCGGCGAACTCGAAAACCCCTCCGAATTCATCGCGCGCCACATCGGCATCAGCGCGGCTGACGAGCAGATGATGCTGTCGGTGATCGGCGAGGGCTCGCGCCGCACCCTGATCGACGGCATCGTGCCGCGCGCCATCGCGCGCGCTAGCGCCATGCAGCTGCCCGCCCCGGTGACCGAGGCCGCCGCGCTGGCCGAACTCAAGGCCATTGCCGGCAAGAACCAGCTGTTCAAGAGCTTCATCGGCCAGGGCTACTACGGCACCCACACCCCGGGCGTGATCCTGCGCAACATCCTGGAGAACCCCGCCTGGTACACCGCCTACACGCCCTACCAGGCCGAGATCTCGCAGGGCCGCATGGAGGCGCTGGTCAACTTCCAGACCATGGTGACCGACCTGACCGGCATGGCCATCGCCAACGCGTCCATGCTTGACGAGGCCACCGCCGCGGCCGAGGCCATGACGCTGGCCAAGCGCTCGGTCAAGAGCAAGAGCAACACCTTCATCGTCGCGTCCGACTGCCTGCCGCAGACGATCGAGGTGATCCAGACCCGCGCCAAGCCGCTGGGCATCAACGTCTGCGTCGGCAACGTGGCCGCGCTGCTGGCCGACGGCGACTGCTTCGGCGTGCTGGTGCAGTACCCCGGCACCAGCGGCGAGGTGCAGGACCTGCGCGCCCTGGCCACCCAGGTGCATGCCAAGGACGCCGCGCTGTGCGTGGCCGCCGACCTGCTGGCCCTGACCCTGCTCACCCCGCCCGGCGAATGGAACGCCGACATTGCCCTGGGCACCACCCAGCGCTTCGGCATGCCCATGGGTGCCGGCGGCCCGCACGCCGCCTACCTGGCCTGCCGCGACACCTTCAAGCGCTCCATGCCGGGCCGCCTGGTCGGCGTCAGCGTGGACACGCACGGCAACCCGGCCTACCGCCTGGCGCTGCAGACGCGCGAGCAGCACATCCGCCGCGAGAAGGCCACCTCCAACATCTGCACCGCGCAGGTGCTGCCGGCCGTGATCGCCAGCATGTACGCGGTCTACCACGGCCCGCAGGGCCTTCAACGCATCGCCGAGCGCGTGGCCCGCTACACCGCCCTCCTGGCCGTCGGCCTGCGCCAGCTCGGCCACAGCCTGGCGCATGACAGCGCCTTCGACACCCTCACCGTGCGCACCGGCGACGCCACCGCCGCCATCGCCGCCTCGGCCCATGCCGCACGCGTCAACCTGCGTCAGGCCGGCGAGGACGCGCTGGGCCTCTCGCTGGATGAGACCACCACGCGCGAGGACCTCGCCCTGCTGTGGAAGCTGTTCGCCAAGCCCGGCCAGGCGCTGCCCACGGTCGAGGCGCTCGAAGCCGGCGTGGACACGCTGATCCCGGCCGCGCTGCGCCGCACCAGCGCCTACCTGACGCACCCGGTGTTCAACCGCTACCACTCCGAGACCGGCATGCTGCGCTACATCCGCGCGCTGGCCGACAAGGACCTGGCGCTGGACCGCAGCATGATCCCGCTGGGCTCCTGCACCATGAAGCTCAACGCCACCAGCGAGATGATCCCCATCACCTGGCCCGAGTTCGCGCTGCCCCACCCGTTCGCGCCGGCCGAGCAGCTCGAAGGCTACCGCGAGCTGGACGAGCAGCTGCGCGCCTGGCTGTGCGAGGCCACGGGCTACGCCGGCATCAGCCTGCAGCCCAACGCCGGCTCGCAGGGCGAGTACGCCGGCCTGCTGGCGATCAAGGCCTTCCATGAAGCCCAGGGCCAGGCCCACCGCACCGTCTGCCTGATTCCGTCCTCCGCCCACGGCACCAACCCGGCCAGCGCGCAGATGGCCGGCATGCAGGTGGTGGTGACCGCCTGCGACGCCATGGGCAACGTGGACCTGGCCGACCTGAAGGCGAAATGTGAGCAATACAGCTCGCAGCTCGCCTGCGTGATGATCACCTACCCCAGCACCCACGGCGTGTTCGAGACCCAGGTGAAGGACCTGTGCGCGCTGGTGCACCAGCACGGCGGCCGCGTCTACGTGGACGGCGCCAACATGAACGCGCTGGTCGGCGTGGCCGCGCCGGGCGAATTCGGCGGCGACGTGAGCCACCTGAACCTGCACAAGACCTTCTGCATCCCGCACGGCGGCGGCGGCCCCGGTGTCGGCCCCGTCTGCGTGGTGGAGGACCTCGTGCCCTACCTGCCCGGCCACCAGGCCGGCGGCGTCAAGAGCCACGGCGTCGGCGCCGTCTCGGCCGCGCCGCTGGGCAACGCCGCGGTGCTGCCGATCAGCTGGATGTACGTGCGCATGATGGGCGCCGACGGCCTGCGCCACGCCACCGAGGCCGCCATCCTGGCCGCCAACTACATCAGCAAGCGCCTGGCCGACCACTACCCCACGCTGTACGCCAGCGCCAACGGCCATGTCGCGCACGAGTGCATCCTGGACCTGCGCGGCCTCAAGGAAACCAGCGGTGTCATGGCCGAGGACGTGGCCAAGCGCCTGATGGACTACGGCTTCCACGCCCCCACGCTGTCCTTCCCGGTGGCCAACACGCTGATGGTCGAGCCCACCGAGAGCGAGACGCTGGAGGAGCTGGACCGCTTCATCGACGCGATGATTGCTATTCGGCAGGAAGTGCGCCAGGTCGAGCAAGGCGTCTGGCCGCAGGACAACAATCCGCTGAAGAACGCCCCGCACACCGCGGACAGCCTGATGGGCGCCGAGTGGAGCCGCCCCTATGCGCGCGCCGTCGGCGCCGCCAGCGGCTCCACCCGCCAGCACGCCAAGTACTGGCCGCCGGTCGGCCGCATCGACAACGTCTACGGCGACCGCAACCTGTTCTGCAGCTGCGTGCCGGTCAGCGAGCTGGCGTAAGCGACGCCGCAGGGCGTGCGCGGTCTCCCGCCACGCCCTGACACTCATCAGGAAGCTGCCCGCGACGCGGGCTTGACTTCCGGAAGGGCTGCTGCCGCAGCCCCCGCCCCCCTCCAGCGCACGCACGACAACAGCCCCAGTTGAATGGGCCAATGTCGTGCGGATGCCGCAATCCGCACGTACTCCCCGACCTCCTGATCTGCCGCATGCGGCATGGCGGCCTCTGCCCGCTATAGTTGCCGCAACAAATAGGCACACACGGCCCCACCCAGCCGCCGTGTCGCGACCACTCAGCAGGGACTGCGGGTTTCATGACCAAATTTAGTAGTGGCTATTTGCACAACCACAGGACTGCAGCGCCTTGTGGCGCGGCCTTCCGGACTTTTATCCGACCAATTTGGACCATAGGCGACAGATATGGCCTGCGGCTTGGTGCGGACTACATGACATTAAACCGCATGGACTCCGTCCTCGTTGTAGCCCTCGACATGATTCTTACGGTCACAGGTCACTTTGCCGTGCGGCTGTTCTCATTAGGGCGCTGGTTGGCGGAGCCCTTGGGAAGCGACGAGGGCCGGATTTATGGTGCGGCCGGCGGGCTGTCATATGTACGTGAGGGCAAGCGCGTTATCACGCACACCGGCCAGCTCTTTGCCGGTATCGCTTTCTTTATTGCCCTCGTGGGCCTTGGAATCTTGTATGCGGTTGCGGCTTAACAGGTTGATCGAGTCCGACACACAACAGCTTGACGCCGCTGGACGCGGATCACCGCCAACGTCAGAAAAAATTTATCTCGCGAATGAACCGATGCTTAGAAAAGCCACTCACAGCGACGTGCACCAAATAGCAGCACTCGTTAACAAGGCATACCGACCTGAGTCAAACGGGCACGGATGGACACATGAAGCCGACTTGGTCTCCGGCGCTCGGGTCAACGCTGCACAGGTTGAAAAGTTGATCGAAGGCAATGGGACCGTCTTGGTCGCCTGCGACGGAAATTCGCTTATCGGTTGCGTTCATATTGAGCCGGCAAGCCTCTCCTGCTACATCGGCATGCTGGCCACAAACCCGTCGCAGCAGAATCAAGGGCTTGGCAAGCAACTTTTGGCCAAAGCTGAAGAGCTTGCAGCCGTGCACTATGGAGCAACCAGCTACAAGATGTCTGTTCTGTCCTCCAGGCCGGAGCTATTAGCCTACTACGAACGACGAGGCTACCAACTTACTGGAGCAAGCTCGCCGTACCCCGTCGATGCAGGCGTAGGCAAACCACGCAGCTTGGATTTGAGGGTTTTAGATTTGATCAAGCAAGGCAGTACTCCGAGAAACCAATCCCAAAATTTTGCCTAAGTAATTCGTTATGCATGGCAGTGAACGAGCGCCCATAGAATTCGAGACCGAACGGCTCCGCCTGCGCCAGTGGCGTACAACGGACCGAGAACCGTTCGCCGTCATGAACGCAGACCCAAGGGTCATGGAATTCTTTCCGGTGCCCCTCGACAGGGTCGAAAGCGACGCGGTCGCTGATCGCTGTCAAGCCCTGATCGCCGAACGCGGCTGGGGTTTTTGGGCCGCAGAGATCAAGGGCAGTGGCGAGTTCATCGGTTTTGTGGGGCTGCATGTGCCCACTCCGCAGCTTCCGTTCTCACCATGTGTCGAGGTCGGTTGGCGGCTCGCACATGCACATTGGGGCAAGGGCTTCGCAACAGAGGCCGCCAAAGGCGCTCTCCGCGTCGGCTTCGAGGAATTGGGTCTCTCCGAAATTGTTTCATTCACCGCGGTTCTCAACTCACGGTCGAGGAGCGTCATGCAACGCCTCGGGATGATCGAGGAAACCGCCACCTTTGAACACCCCGCCGTTCCTGTCGGCAGCCCGCTCCGAGAGCATTGCTTGTATCGTCTCTCGCGCGAGCATTGGCTCTTCCAGCAACTCGACTCGCGCGGCTGCAGATCACCGGCAAATTAGTCCTCACAGTTCATCGCATGCGCACTCTCGAACTCCGCATCCCTCCACTGGCGGTCGTGCTCATCTGTGCAGGCGCTATGGCGTTCATCGCCTATGCGGTGCCCGCTTCCATCGCGGTTCCGTGCCAGTCGGTCATCGCCGTTGCGCTGGTTCTCGCAGGTGCTTGGGTCGCCTTGGCGGGTGTCGTAGCCTTTCGACGGCACAAGACAACGGTCAACCCATTCAGGCCAGACCAGTCGTCTTCGTTGGTCGCGTCTGGCATCTATCGCTTCAGCCGCAACCCCATGTACCTGGGTTTTCTGCTTGCGCTCCTGGGCTGGGCTGCTTACCTGGCCAACTGGGCTTCCGCACTCCTGCTGCCAGCGTTTGTCGCGTACATGAACCGCTTCCAAATCAAGCCCGAGGAGCGCGCGCTCGCGGAGCGTTTTGGCCCAGAGTTTCTTGCCTACTGCAAGTCAGTCAGGCGGTGGCTCTAGGAGTTCGGCCCAAACGTCACTCCAACGTAAGCGTCCGAGTCTGCGGCCATCGCGACCGAACAGTTCATGTCGCTCGGGCATTCTCGGCAATCGACGCACTTGCGCGTCATGGCAACCTCCATCGGAAAAAACTGATGGCAGGCCTCGGGGTCGTTGCCGTCTACCCTGGCCGGTCGCGGGCCCGACCTCAGAAGTGATGCGGCCCCGACGACCAACTCTTTTTTATAGTCCGCAAACCCATGCACGCAAGCCGGAGGTCAGTCCAGCTTCACACCGGCGTCGCGGATCACCTTGCCCCACTTGGTGGTCTCCGCCGCGATGAAGGCGTCGCAGGCCTCGGGCGTCGTGCCTTCGGCGAACGTACCCATCGCTTCGAGCTTGGCGCGGGTTTCGTCGCTCTGGATGATGCTGTTCACAGCCTCGGACATGCGCTTGACGATGTCGCGCGGCGTGCCCGCGGGCGCGATCATGCTCGCCCAGGTGCTGCCGAGCAGGCCCGGAATACCCTGCTCCACGAAGGTCGGAACGTCGGGCAGGATAGGCAGACGCTTGTCGCTGGCCACGCCGATGAGGCGGAGGCGTCCGGCCTTGGCGGGCTGGATCAGGTTGGGCGGCGGGTCGAGGAACAGCGGAACCTGCCCGCCCAGCAGATCGGTCAGCGCTGGCGTTGCACCCCGGTACGGGATGTGCACCATGTAGGTCTTGGTCAGCGTCTTCATCAGCTCGCTGGTCAGGTGGGCGGCCGAGCCGCTGCCCGACGAGGCAAAGCTCACCTTGCCGGGGTTGGCCTTGGCGTAGGCGATCAGTTCCTTGGTGTTCTTGAACGGCGCGTTGTTGGCGACGGCCGCCACCAGCGGCGACACGCCCATCAGCGACACGCCGACCAGATCCTTGCGCGGGTTGTAGGGCAGCTTGGGGTAGAGCGTGGTGTTGGCGGTGAAGGCCGGGATCACGACACCGAAGGTATGTCCATCGGGTGCGGCCTTGGCCACCATGTCCACGCCGATGATGCTGTTGGCGCCGGGCTTGTTCTCGATCACGATGGACTGGCCCAGCTGCTTTTGCAGACCCACCTGCAGCAGGCGCGCCATCTGGTCCGTAAAGCCTCCGGCGGTGTAGGGCACGATGATCCTGATGGGCCGGCTCGGCCAGGTCGACTGGGCCGTGACGGGCAGCGCCGCGCCGGCGATGCCAGCACCGGCCATCTGGATGAGTGCACGGCGGGACATGGAAGTGGACATGATGGTTGTCTCCTGATGGTTCTTGATTGAATGGGTGACCCGGCGCGCGACGGGAGAGCGCCGCGCGCACTCCCGTCACGCGCCGGTGATCGTTCAGAGCGCCTTCACCAGTTCTGGCACCGCCGTGAACAGGTCCGCCTCCAGCCCGTAGTCGGCCACCGAGAAGATCGGTGCCTCCGGGTCCTTGTTGATCGCCACGATCACCTTGGAGTCCTTCATGCCCGCCAGGTGCTGGATGGCCCCCGAGATGCCGCAGGCGATGTACAGCTGCGGCGCCACGATCTTGCCGGTCTGGCCGACTTGCAGGTCGTTGGCGGCGTAGCCGTCGTCCACCGCCGCGCGGGAGGCGCCGATGGCCGCGCCGAGCTTGTCCGCCAGCGGCGTGATGACCTCGTTGAACTTCTCGGCGCTGCCCAGGGCCCGGCCGCCGGAGACGATGATCTTGGCCGCTGTCAGTTCGGGACGGTCGTTCCTGGCGATCTCGCTTTTCACGAAGCTGCTCTTGGCGTTGGCGGCGAGGGCGGTTGTGGTTTCCACCGCGGCGCTGCCGCCCGTGGTGGCTGCCGCGTCAAAGCCGGTGGTGCGCACGGTGATGACTTTCTTTTCATCGCTGCTCTGCACGGTGGCGATGGCATTGCCGGCGTAGATCGGGCGCTCGAAGGTATCGGCGCTGATGACTTTGGTGATGTCGCTGATCTGGGCCACGTCCAGCTTGGCCGCCACGCGCGGGGCGACGTTCTTGCCGCCGGCGGTGGCGGGGAACAGCAGGTGGCTGTAGTTGCCGGCAATGGCCAGCACCTGGGCGGCGACGTTCTCGGCCAGGCCGTGGGCCAGGGCTTCGCCGTCGGCCAGGATCACCTTGGAGACGCCGGCGATCTGGCTGGCTTGTTGGGCAGCGGCCTGGGCGTTGTGGCCGGCGACGAGGACGTGGACGTCGCCGCCGCAGGCGGCGGCAGCGGTAACGGTGTTGAGGGTGGCGCCCTTGATGGAGGCGTTGTCGTGTTCAGCAATAACGAGGGCGGTCATGGTTGGATTCCTGGATTCATGAGGGATGGCGTTGGCTCAGAGGCTGGGCGGGGGCTTTGACTCATCGACCGGTCGATCCCCGCTGCGCGGGGCCCCTCGCCCGGGATTCGTTAAAGAACCTTGGCCTCGTTCCTGAGCTTGTCCACCAGCGTGGCCACGTCGGGCACCTTGACACCGGCGCCGCGCTTGGCCGGCTCGGCGACCTTGAGCGTCTTCAGGCGCGGGGTGACGTCGACCCCGAGGTCGGCCGGCAAGACGCGGTCCAGCGTCTTCTTCTTGGCCTTCATGATGTTGGGCAGCGTCACGTAGCGCGGCTCGTTCAGGCGCAGGTCGGTGGTGATGACGGCCGGCAGGCTCAGAGAGAGCGTCTCCAGGCCGCCGTCGATCTCGCGGGTGACGTTGACCTGGTCACCGGCCACTTCGACCTTGGAAGCAAACGTGGCCTGCGGCAGGTCGGCGAGCGCCGCCAGCATCTGGCCGGTCTGGTTGGCGTCGTCGTCGATGGCCTGCTTGCCCAGGATCACGAGGCCGGGTTGTTCCTTGTCCACCAGGGCCTTGAGCAGCTTGGCGACGGCCAGCGGCTGCAGCTCGACATCGGTCTCGACCAGGATGGCGCGGTCGGCGCCGATGGCCAGGGCGGTGCGCAGGGTCTCCTGGCATTGCGCCACGCCGCAGGAGACGGCGATGACTTCGGTGGCGACGCCCTTTTCCTTCAGGCGCACCGCTTCCTCGACGGCGATCTCGTCGAAGGGGTTCATGCTCATCTTGACGTTGGCGATGTCGACGCCGGTGCCGTCGGACTTGACGCGCACCTTCACGTTGTAGTCCACCACGCGCTTGACGGGGACGAGGATTTTCATGGGTCGTTTCCTTTCTGGGTTCAAAAGCGCAGACGGCTCAGGCCGCCTGGGGCAGCGGCAGGCGCCGCAAAGCGCGCCGCAGGTCGTCTTCGAGACGCGCCACGATGGCGGCCAGCGGCTCGATGCGGTCGGTGAAGGCCAGGGCTTGGCCGGCTGCGAGCACGCCCTTGGACCAGTCGCCGGTGACGTAGGCGTTGCGACCGATCTTGCCGGCGACCAGCGGAAGAAGGTCCTGGATGGTCACGTCGGGCCGCTCGGCCTCCAGCGCCTTCACGGCAGCGGTGGTCTCGTTGCGCAGCGAGCGCACGGTGTTGCGCACCGACTGCATGGTCAGCTCGGTGTCGGTCGGCCCGGCCTCGACGAGGCGGCGCTTGTAGTCGGGATGGGCCCAGACCTCCTCGGCCACGACGAAGCGGGTGCCGATGACCACACCCGAGGCGCCCATCAGCAGCGCCGCGGCGATCTGCGAGCCGCGCCCGACCCCGCCGCCGATCAGGTAGGGGATCTGCAGCTCGCTTTCCGCCCAGGCGGTGTTGACGAAGGTACCGACCATGTCCATGCCGGGGTGGCCGCCGCACTCGGCGCCGACGATGGCCACGGCATCCACGCCCAGCGCCTGTGCCTTCACCGCGTGGCGCAGCGTCGGCACCTTGTGCAGCACCCTGATGCCAGCCGCCTTGAGCAGCGGCAGGAAGGCCTCCGGGCTGCGGCCCGAGGTCTCGACGAAGCGCACGCCCTCCTCCGCGATCAGCTCGAACACGGCCTGCGTCTGCTCGCCCTGCACCAGCTTGGGCAGCATCGAGACGTTGACGCCAAAGGGCCCGCCTTCGCAGAGGTCACGGCAGCGGCGGATCTCGTCGCGCAGCGCCTGCGGCGAGGCGGAGCTGGCCGCGGTGATGAAGCCGATGATGCCGGCGCGCGATGCAGCCGCGACGTAGGCCGCGTCGGACAGCCACATCAGCCCGCCGGCGACGATGGGCAGGCGGGTGCCGAACAGCTCGGTCACCGGGGTTGGAAACGATGACTTCATGACGGCTGCCCTCACTCGACCGAGATGCCCTTGTCGCGGATCACCTTGCCCCACTTGGCATAGTCCTGCTGGACCCGCTGGCCCATCTGCGCGGGCGCCTGGAAGCTGGCGATGGCGCCGGCATTCAGCAGCCGGTCCTGGACATCCTTCTCGGCCAGGATCTGCTTGACCTCGCTGCTGACGCGATCGATCACCGCCTTGGGCGTGCCGAGCGGGGCCAGCAGGCCGCCCCAGGACACGGCGTCGTAGCCGGTGAAGCCCTGCTCGGCGATCGTCTTGACGTCGGGAAGCATGGTCACGCGCTTGGGCGAGCCCACGGCGATGGCGCGCAGCTTGCCAGACTGGATGTGCGGCAGTGCAGCCACGAGGTCGGCGTACATCAGCGGCACCTGGCCGCCGATGGTGTCGGTGATGGCCGGCACGCCGCCCTTGTAGGGCACGTGCTGCATGTCGAACTGGCCGAGCTGCTTGAGCAGCTCCATGCTCAGGTGACCGAAGCTGCCCGCGCCCGAGCTCGTGTAGTTGAGCTTGCCGGGCTGGGCCTTGGCCTGGGTGATGAGCTTCTGCAGATCGGTCACCGTGGGCAGCATCGTGGGGTTCACCACCATCACGATCGGCAGGTCATAGACCGTGGCGACCGGCGCGAAGTCCTTCACCGTGTCGTAGCCCGCCTTCTTGTAGAGGTGCGGCGCCAGCAGCGTGGGCGTGGCGAGCATCATCAGCGTGTAGCCGTCCGGCGTGCTCTTGGCCACCTGGGCGGCGGCGATCGAGCCGGAGGCGCCGGCCTTGTTCTCCACCACCACCGGCTGCTTCAGCCGCTCGGCCAGCTTCTGGCCGACGATGCGCGAGGCCGTGTCGGTCGGCCCGCCCGGCGGGAAGGGCACGACCAGCTTGATCGGCTTGCTCGGCCAGGCCTGGGCCATCGCGGCGCCAGCCACCAGCGGCAACGCGCAGGCCAGCACGGCACGACGGGTGAAACGGGCCAGGGAAGGGGTGCTGTGGATGTTCATGCTTGACTCTCTGAATCTGTCGTGGGAAGGGATGCGAGGCGCCCGGCAGCGGCCGCCTCGCGGTTGGAGGGGCGCACCGCGCCGTCAGTCCAGCTTGGCATCGGCCAGCTCCACCAGCGATTTCCACACGGGCATGTCGCGCGCGTAGTTCTCGCGGAAGGCCTGGGGGCTGTTCATCATGGCCAGGAAGCCCGCGCCGGCGATGCGCTCCTGCACCTTGGGTTCGTGCGCAATCTCGCGCAGATGACCGTAGATCTGGTCCACCACCTCCTTGGGCGTGGCCGCCGGTGCGGCCATGCCCACCCAGCCGGCGATGGCATAGGCGTCGTCCTGCACGCCCTGCTCGTAGAGGGTGGGAATGTTCGGCAGCACCTCCATGCGCTGCTTGCCGGTGACGCCGATCGCCCGCAGGCGACCGGAATCGATGAACGGCTTGGTGTTCTGCGCGCTTGAGAAGCACAGCTGCAGCTGGCCGCCGATGAGGTCCTGGAGCATGGGCGCCTCACCCTTGTAGGCGACATGGGCCATGTCGGCGCCCATGGTCTTGCTCATGTAGGCGCCGCCCAGGTGCGCATACGAGCCCGCCCCCCAGGAGCCATAGGACAGCTTGCCCTTGTTGGCCTTCACGTAGGCGAGCAGCTCCTTCATGTTCTTCGCCGGCACGGAGGGGTGCACCACCAGCGTGACCGGGGCCGAAGCGATCTGCGACAGCATGACCAGATCCTTCTGGGGGTTGTAGGGCAGCTTGGCGTACAGGAACTGGTTGATCAGCAGCGAGGTGCTGAGCGACACCACCAGGGTGTGGCCGTCAGCCGGCGCCTTGGCCACGGCGTCCGTGCCCAGGATACCGGCCGCGCCACCCTTGTTCTCCACCACGACCGGCTGGCCGACGCGCTTGGACAACGCCTCGCCGATGGCGCGCGCCAGGATGTCCGTGGCGCCGCCGGCATTGAACGGCACGATCAGCTTGATGGGCCGGCTCGGCCAGGGCGCCTTCTGGGCCCAGGCGCTGCCGCCCAGCAGGGTGCTGCCGGCCGCGGCGGCCAGACCCTGCACAACGGTACGACGGTTCAACGGGGTTTGCATCTGTGAGTCTCCTGTGTCAATGCGATCGGTGTCGTCAACAGGGCAGGCGCTCCATCGCCCTGTCGCTGGCATCCCGGATGCGTCCTGCCTGGGCATGAAGGTCAGGCCGCGGGCGTCCCCGGCAGGGTCAGCACCCCCTTGGCCTGGAGCTCCTTCAATTCCTGCTCGGACAGCTGCAGCAGCTTCTGCAGCACCTCGCGCGTGCCCTCGCCCAGCGTGGGCGGCGCGTTGCGGATGGGCAGACGCTGGCCATCCAGCCGGTAGGGCGGCGCGAACACATGGGTCGTGCCCGCCACCGGATGGGGCATCTCCTGCAGCAGCCCGCCCTGGCGGGTGCGCTCGCTGGTCAGTGCCTCGTGCAGTCCGGCGACCTGGCCGCAGGGGATGCCCGCGGCGGCGAGGCGCTGCAGCAGCACGTCGCGCGGGAAACTGCCGATCAGCTCGACCATCATCGGCAGCAGGGTCTGTCGGTTCCTGGCGCGTTCGACGTTGGTGGCATAGCGCGGGTCCTCGACGATGTCGGGGCGCCCGATCACCTCGCGGCAGAGCTTGTCGAACTGGCTGTTGTTGCCCACGGCGATGATGAGCGGACCGTCCGCGGCCTCGAACATGCCATAGGGCACGATCGAAGGATGGGCGTTGCCGTAGCGCTGCGGGTCGCGGCCCAGCAGCATCGCATCGAGGCCATAGTAGCCCGTGACCATGAGGCCGCAGTCGTAGAGCGCCATCTCGATCAGGCGGCCCTTGCCCGTGCGTTCGCGGCGGAACAGCGCGGCCAGCACGGCCTGGGCCGCGTACATGCCGGTCATCATGTCCACCACGGCCACGCCGAACTTGAGCGGAGGCTGGCTGGCCTCGCCGTTGAGGGCCATGAGCCCGGCCTCGCCCTGGATCACCAGGTCGTAGCCGGGACGCCTGGCCTCGGGGCCGGCGCTGTTGTAGCCGGCCACCGAGCAATAGATCAGGTCCGGCTTGAGTGCCTTGAGCTGCTCGTAGCCCAGGCCCAGCTTCTCGGCACCGCCGGTCTTGAAGTTCTGGATCACCACGTCGAACTGCGGCAGCAGGTCATGGATGAGTTTCACGCCCTCGGGCGTCTGCAGATCCACGGTGATCGACCGCTTGTTGCGGTTCATGCTGTTGTAGTAGGTGGTCTCGGTCTTGCCGATGCGCAGGCCCCAGTCGCGGGTATCGTCGCCGCGGCCGGGGTGCTCCACCTTGATGACCTCGGCGCCGAAGTCGGCCAGCACCTGCCCGCACAGCGGGCCGGCGAACACGCGCGACAGGTCCAGCACCCGCACGCCTTCCAGCGGAAAATCCATGCCGTCCGAAGCGGCCGTTGTCGTTGTGGTGCTCATGTCTTCCAGTCTCTCTTCTAAGCTCAAGCCTGCGGCTGGCGCAGCTTGACGAAATCGGCCTGCCGCTTGTCCAGGAAGGCGCCGATGCCTTCGCGCGACTCTTCCGTGGCCTGCGAATGCACCATGAACTCGGCTTCCTGATCCAGTTGCTCTTCCAGCGTGTGCACATAGGCGTTGCGGCACAGTGTCTTGATGCGGGCCATGGCCTGCTCGGGGCCGGTGGCCACCTGGGCGGCCAGGGCCTGTGCCTGCGCCAGCGCCTCGCCCGGTTCGGTCAGGCGGTTCACCGCCCCCAGCGCGTACAGGCGTTCGCCGGAGATGCGTTCGCCGGTCAGGCACAGCTCGGTCAGGACCTGGCGCGAGACGAACTCGGCCAGGAAGGCGGTGGCGCCACCGTCGGGCGTGAGCCCCACCTTCACGTAGGCCACGGAGAACACCGCGTTCTTCGCTGCCACCAGCAGGTCGCAGGCCAGGGCCAGCGACAGGCCGGCGCCGGCCGCGGCTCCTTCGACGGCCGCGACCACCGGTTTCGGACAGTCGCGCACGGCGCGCATCAGGTCGTGCAGGCCTTCGAGCTTGGCGCGCCGCTCCTCGATCGGCAGCTCGCGACGCTTGGCGAGCTGGCGCAGGTCGCCGCCCGCGCAGAAATGCCCGCCCTCGCCCGTGAGCACCACGGCCCCCACGGTCGGATCGGCGGCGGCCTCGCGCAACGCGGCCGTCACGCCCGCATAGAACTCCGGCGACAACGCGTTGCGCGCCGCCGGGTTGTTGTGGGACAGGACCAGCACGGCCCCGTCGCGACGTGTCAGCAGCGGCCCGCTCATGGCTCAGCCTCGGCCCAGCGCCATGAAGCGTGCCAGGTGGTGGTCCTCGTCGCCGAGCTGGTGGTCGATCATCACCAAGCGCTTGGCGTAGTGCGCCAGCGGCAGCTCCCAGGTCATGCCGATGCCGCCGTGCAGCTGGATGCTCTCCTCGGCCACCAGCGTGCCAATGCGGCCGATGCTGAACTTGGCCGCCGACAGCGCGCGCTCGCGCGTGACGCGGTCGGCGTCGAGCGCGGCCGCCGCGTTGATCACGGCCGAGCGCGCCTGCTCGACTTCGAGCAGCAGGTCGGCCATGCGGTGCTGCAGGGCCTGGAAGCTGCCAATCGGCTTGCCGAACTGCTTGCGCGTCTGCAGGTACTCCAGCGTGTGCTGCTTGGCCACGTCCATCGCGCCCAGCGCCTCGGCGCACAGCGCCAGCACGCCATGGCCGATCGCCAGCTCCAGCGTGGCGAGGCCCTGGCCCTCGGCGCCCAGCAGCGCGTCGGCGCCGAGCTTCACCTGGTCGAAGACCAGTTCCGCCGCATGGCCGCCGTCGATGCGGCCGTAGCCGCGGCGCTGCAGGCCCGCGGCATCGCCCGGCACCAGGAACAGCGAGAGCCCGGCCTCGTCATCCACGTTGCCGGCCGTGCGTGCCGAGACCAGCAGCAGGTCGGCCTGGTCGCCGAACAGCACCACGGCCTTGGCGCCGGACAGGACCCAGCCCTCGCCCTGGCGCTCGGCGCGCGTGCTCACGCGGCTGAGCTCGTAGTGGTTGCTCGGCTCGTCGTGCGCCAGCGCCGCGACGGTGCTGCCGTCAATCAGGCCCGCGATGCGCTCCTTCTGCGCGTCGCTTCCCGCGGCGACGATCGCGCGGCCCACCATCAACGCGCCGAGGAAGGGCTCGGCCACCAGGCCGCGGCCCAGGCTCTCGAAGACCACGGCGATGTCGAAACCGGCGCCGCCGAAGCCGCCATCGGCCTCGGGGAACAGGGCGCCGATCGCGCCGAGCTCGGCGAACTGCTGCCACAGCTCGGGGCTGCGGCCGACCTCGCCGTAGGCGATGCGGTTGCGGGCCTCGATGCCAACCTGCTCGGCCACGAAACGGTTCAGGGTGTCCGCCAGCATGCGGCGGTCTTCGGTGTGTTCGAAATTCATCGCAACAGCCTCACAGTCCCAGGATCATCTTGGAGATGATGTTCTTCTGGATTTCATTGGAGCCGCCGAAGATCGACAGCTTGCGGTAGTTGAAATAGTTGGCCGCGGCCGTGGCCGCCTCGGCCGGTCCGACCGGCGCTTCGGCATGGCCCTCGTACTGGGCTTCCTCGATGAAGGGCAGCGCGTACGGGCCCATCGCGCGGCGGATCAGCGAGAGGATTTCCTGGCGGATCTCGGTGCCACGGATCTTGAGCATCGAGCTTTCCGCGCCCGGCACGCCACCGCCGGCCACGGCGGCGATCACGCGCAGGTTGGTGGTCTTCATGTTCTCCAAGTCGATCTCGACCTTGGCCATGCGCACCGCGAACAACGGGTCCTGGTCCAGCGGCTTGCCGTTCTTCAGCACCTTGGCGGCAATGACCTTCAGCTTGGCCAGCGCCGCCACGCAGAAGCCCACGCCGGCGATGCCGGTGCGCTCGTAGGTCAGCAGGTACTTGGCGTAGGTCCAGCCCTTGTTCTCCTCGCCCACCAGGTTCTCCACCGGCACCTTCACGTCGGTGAAGAACACCTCGTTGACCTCGCGGTCACCGTCCAGCGTGCGGATCGGGCGCAGCTCGACGCCCGGGGTCTTCATGTCGATCAGCAGGAAGCTGATGCCCTCCTGCTGGCGCACCTCCTTGTTGGTACGCACCAGGCAGAAGATCATGTCGGCGTGCTGGCCCTGGGTGGTCCAGGTCTTCTGGCCGTTGACGATGTAGTGGTCGCCCTGGCGCACCGCAGTGGTCTTGATCGAGGCCAGGTCGGAGCCGGCGCCGGGCTCGGAGTAGCCCTGGCACCACCAGTCGGCGCCGCTCAGGATGCGCGGCAGCCAGTAGGCCTTCTGCGCTTCGTTGGCGTACTTGATGAGCACCGGGCCCAGCATGTTGACGCCGAAGGGCACGATGCGCGGGCCGCCGGCGAGCGCGCACTCGTTGTCGAAGATGAATTTCTCGACCGCGCCCCAGCCCGGACCGCCGTAGGCCTTGGGCCAGTGGTTGGCCAGCCAGCCGCGCTCGTTGAGGATGGCGTGCCATTCTTCCTGGTCAGCCTTGGTCAGGCGCTGGCCGGCCTTGACCTTGTCGGAGATGCGCTTGGGCAGCTTCTCCTTCAGGAAAGCCTGCACCTCGGCGCGGAAGGCTTCTTCTTCAGGGGTGAAATTGAGATCCATGTCGTTCCTCAGAAAATTTCAAACAGGCCGGCCGCGCCCATGCCGCCGGCGATGCACATGGTGACCACGGCGTACTTGGCCTTGCGCCGGCGGCCTTCCAGCAGCACATGGCCGGCCAGGCGCGCGCCGGTCATACCGAACGGGTGGCCCACCGAGATGGCGCCGCCGTTCACGTTCAGCCGCTCGTCGGGAATGCCGAGCGTCTTCTGGCAGTAGATCGACTGCGAGGCGAAGGCTTCATTCAGCTCCCACAGGTCGATGTCGTCAATCTTGAGCCCATGACGCGCCAGCAGCTTGGGCGCGGCGAACACCGGGCCGATGCCCATCTCGTCGGGCTCGCAGCCGGCCACGGCCATACCGCGGAAGGCGCCCAGCGGCTGCAGGCCCAGGCGCCCGGCTTCCCTGGCCTCCATCAGCACGCAGGCGGAGGCGCCGTCGGACAGTTGCGAGGCGTTGCCGGCGGTGATGAACTGGTCCGGGCCCTTGACCGGCTGCAGCTTGGCCAGGCTTTCGTAGCTGGTGCCGGGGCGGTTGCAGTTGTCCATCTCGGCCGTGACCTCGCGCTGGGTGACGGTGCCGGTTTCCTTGTCGGTCACCGCCATCACCGTGGCGCAGGGCACGATCTCGTCCTTGAAGCGGCCGGCGGCCTGGGCCTCGGCCGTCTTGCGCTGGCTCTCCACCGAGAAGCGGTCCTGCGCCTCGCGGGAGATGCCGTAGCGGCGCGCCACGATGTCGGCGGTGTCGATCATCGCCATGTAGAGCTCGGGCTTGTGCTCGACGATCCACGGGTCCAGGCCCGAATTGCCGTCGTCCCGGGTGCGGATGCCCGAGATGCTTTCCACCCCGCCGGCGATCATGGCCGGCGCGCCGTCCACCACGATGCGCCCGGCGGCGATGGCGATGGCCTGCAGGCCGGAGGCGCAGAAGCGGTTCACCGTGGTGCCGGCGATGGACAGCGGCAGGCCGGCGCGGATCACCGCCTGGCGCGCCACGTTGCGGCCGGTTATGCCCTCGGGGTAGCCGCAGCCGAGGATCGTGTCCTCGATCAGCGCCGGGTCGATGCCGGCGCGCTGCACCGCCGCCTTGACGGCGAAGGCGGCCAGGGTCGGGCCGGGGGTGATGTTGAATTCGCCGCGGTGCGACTTGGTCAGCGGCGTGCGGGCGGTGGAGACGATGACGGCTTCACGCATGGCGTGTCCTTTCCGAAAATCAGAAATATGAAGAAGGGTCGGAGGGCACCGGGCTCGAGGCCCGGCACCCGCTCATTCGCTGCGGTTGAGGCTGTCGAAGTTCGCGCCCTTGGCGACCAGCTCCACCAGCAGCGGCGAGGGCTGCCAGAACAGCGGGTCTTCCTGGGCGAACTCGCGGATGTCGGCCAGGATGGTGTCCAGGCCCACCGTGTCCGCATATTTCATCGGGCCGCCGCGGTGGCGCGGGAAGCCGTAGCCGTAGAGGAAGGTCACATCCACGTCCAGCGGGCGCAGCGCGATGCCCTGGTGCACGACATTGGCGCCCTCGTTGACCATGGCCGCCATGTAGCGACGGATGATCTCGTCGGCAGTGAAGCTGCGCGGCGTGATGCCGGCGCGCTGGCGCTCGGCGTCGATGATGGCCAGCACTTCCGGGTCGGGCGTGCCGGTGCGCGCACCCTCGGCGTACAAGTAGTAGCCGCGGCCGGTCTTCTGGCCGAACCAGCCGCGCTCGCAGATGCGGTCCGCGATCTGCACGTAGCGCGCCTTCGGGTCGCGCGTGGCGGCCTTGCGCTTGCGCGTGGCCCAGCCGATGTCGCCGCCGGCCAGGTCCGAGACCTGGAACGGGCCCATCGGGTAGCCGAAGGCGCGCACCGCCTCGTCGATCTCGTAAGGACTGGCGCCGTCCTCCATCATGTAGTCGGCCGCCTGGCGGTACACGGCCAGGATGCGGTTGCCGATGAAGCCGTCGCAGACGCCGGCGCGCACCGCCACCTTCCTGAGTTTCTTGGCCAGCTCGAAGGCGGTGGCGACCACGTCGGCGCTGACCTTCGCCGGCACCACGATCTCCAGCAGCTTCATGATGTTGGCCGGCGAGAAGAAGTGCAGGCCGATCACGTCCTGCGGCCGCGCTATGCTGGCCGCGATGGCGTCGATGTCGAGGTAGGAGGTGTTGGTGGCCAGCACCGCACCGGGCTTGCAGACGCGGTCGAGTTCGGCGAACACCGCCTTCTTGACCTCGATGTCCTCGAACACGGCCTCGATCACGAGGTCCACGCCAGCCAGTGCGTCGTAGGACGTGCTGCCGCTCCAGCGTGCCATCACCGCCGCCTTGGCCTCCGGCGTCATCCGGCCTTTCTTGACCAGTCCGTCATAGACCTTCTCCACGTTGGCGCGGCCGCGGGCGATGGAAGCCTCGTCGCGCTCGACCATGGTGACCGGCAGGCCGGCGTCGAGCGTCGCCACGGCGATGCCGGCGCCCATGGTGCCGCCGCCGACCACGCCCACGCTGGCGATGGCGCGCGGCTGGGCGGCCTTGGCCTCGGGCACCTTGACCACCTCGCGCTCGGCGAAGAAGGCATGGATCAGGCCGGCGCGTTGCGGGCTGTCGATGCACTGCAGGAAGAGCTGACGCTCCAGCTTGATCGCCTCGTCGAACGGCAGGTCCAGGCCAGCCTGCACCGCCTCGATCACCTTCAGCGGCGAGAACAGGCCGCGTGACTTCTTCGCCGTGTCGGCCTTCAGCGCGTCGAGCGCCGCCTGGCTGGCGGCCTTGTCGGCCAGCGCGGCCTGCGCGTCGCGGGTGCGACGCACGCCGGCGCCGCTGGCGAGCAGTTCCTCCGCGTAGGCCAGGCCGGCGGCGCGGGCCTCCGTGCCCTCGCCCAGCCGGTCGATCAGCCCGGTGGTCAGGGCCTCCTTGGCGCCCATGTGGCGGCCGCTGAGCATCAGCTCCACGGCCGGCTGCACGCCCATCAGGCGCGGCGCGCGCTGCGTGCCGCCCGAGCCGGGCATCAGGCCCAGCTGCACCTCGGGCAGACCGAGCTTGGCGTCGGCCAGCGCCAGCCGGTAGTGCGCCGACAGCGCGATCTCCAGCCCGCCGCCGAGCGCCGGGCCGTGCAGCGCGGCCAACACCGGCTTGCTGCAGGCCTCGATGCGGTTGCAGACCTCGGGCAGCGAGGGCGGAACGGGCGGCTTGCCAAACTCGCGGATGTCCGCGCCGGCGATGAAGGCGCGACCGGCGCCCACCAGCAGCACGGCGGCCACCGCGTCGTCGGTGTCAGCCTGCTCAATCGCGGCCAGCAGCCCGCCGCGCACGGCGGCGCCCAGCGCGTTGACGGGGGGGTTGTCGATGGTCACCACCAGCACGCGGCCCTGGCGGGCGGTGTGGACGACGGAAGCTTTGGCATCGGCGCTCATGCGGGAGGTCTCCTTTTGTTGAATGGAAAAGTCCGAGATTCAGGGACGCATTGTTGGTGCGCCAAACAATCTTGACAATTACATCAACCGTTGACAGACCGTCAAATATTTTTTGACATCACGCCGACGACGCACTGCAAGAAGCCGCCGCGGGGGGGCCTCCCTGCGACCTCCCGCTTCGCTCAGGGCGTCCGGTGCGCGCCAGCGCCGTCCGCGAGAGCGGCCAGCCAGGCCATCGCGTCGCGCAACTCCTCCGGCCGGATTTCGTGCCCGCCCGGGTACTCGCTGTAGCGCAGCGCCAGCGGCAGCGTCTGCGCATGGGCGCGGATGGCCTGCGCCTGGGCCAGCGGAATCACCTGATCCTGCAGTCCGTGGCTGACCCACAGCTGCTTGCTCTGCAGCGCCTCGGCCGGAGCGGCCAGCGGCGCGATCTCGGGCAGCTGGCGGCTGTGCAGCACCATGGCGCCGTGCAGCAGCGCGGGCTGGGTCAGCAGCAGGCTCAGCGACATGATGCCGCCCTGGCTGAAGCCGCCCAGCACCACGCGGGCGGGCGGAATGCCCAGGCGCTCGGCGGCGGCCTGCACAGTCTGTGCGATGGCGGCGCGGCTCGTGGCCTCCTGCGCGGCGTGGATGGTGCGCGAGCCGTCGGGCGCCACGCTGAACTGGAACCAGGCGTAGCTGCCTGGCCCCAGCGTGAACGGGCCGCGCAGACTCAGCACGTGGAAGGACGGCGGCACGTAGTTCGCCAGGCCGAACAGGTCCTGCTCGTTGCTGCCAACGCCGTGCATCAGCACCAGCAGCCAGGGTTCGGCGGTGCCGGCTGCGGCCGGACGCTCCAGGAAGTTCAAGGTCGGGGTGTTGGGGGTCGTCATGAGGTCATTGCTCCATCGGTTCAATGCAGGGCCACGGCGTCCATGGCCAGCATGCTGTACATCACCTCTCGGCTCAGGTAGTCGGCCTGGACCGGCACCTCGCCGCCCCAGCCCGCCGCGCCGAGCGCGAAGAACAGCGGCAGGAAGTGGTCTTCCGTCGGGTGGGCGCGCCGGGCGTGCGGCGCCAGCTCACGGTAGTTCAGCAACGCGGTGCGGTCACCGCGCTCAATGGCCGATTCGACCCAGCGGCTGAACTCGACCACGTAGGGCGCAGGCTCGCGCCCGCCGCCGAAGAACTCGGCCAGGTTGTGCGTCATGCTGCCCGAGCCGAGCACCAGCACGCCCTGCTCGCGCAGCGGCGCCAGGGCCTGGCCCAGGGCGAACACTTCCCTGGGGCCGGCGCCGACCGGCAGCGCCACCTGCACCACCGGCACCTCGGCCTGCGGGTACAGGTGCATCAGCGGCACCCAGGTACCGTGGTCCAGCGGGCGCTGGGCGTCCTGGCTTGCCTCGATGCCGGCGCCGGCGAGCAGCGCCAGCACCTCCCCAGCCAGCGCCGGGCTGCCGGGGGCCGGGTACTGCAGCTGGTACAGCGCGGCGGGGAAGCCACCGAAGTCGTGCCAGGTGGCGGGCGCGGGGTTGGTCATGACGGCGGGCGCGCGCGCCATCCAGTGCGGCGACATGACGACCACGCCGCGCAGTTGGGACGCGGGGGCCTGCGCCTCGGCCCAGGCGCGCAGCGCCGGGCCGGTGGTGCCGGGGTCGAGCGCAAACAGCGGCGCGCCGTGGGAGACGAACAGGCTGGGAATCCGGGGGGCTGACATGGCGAGGTCCTTTCTGACGGGCAATGACCTCACTGTAGGCGGGCTCCCGTCGAAGATAAACCGTGCGCCAAGCGATAAATTGTCTCTATTTCCGGGACATTCCGGGGTTTCCTGACGTATAGGCCAACGCCAGGCAACGCTTTGTGCGAATCTGTTCGTCATGAAAACCCTCCGCACCATTCCCTTCTGGTCCGTGGCCGCGCCGGTGGCCGGCTGGGCGCTGCTGGCCGGCACCACGCTCGGCCTGGGCGGCTGGTATGCGCTGCCGCTGGCCGTCGGCCTGCTCGGCAGCGTGCTGGCGGCGGTGCACCATGCCGAGGTCGTGGCCCACCGGGTCGGCGAACCCTTCGGCACGCTGCTGCTGGCGGTGGCGATCACCGTGATCGAGGTCGCGTTGATCGTCTCGCTGATGCTGGCCGGCGGGCCGAGCACCACGGCGCTGGCGCGCGACACGGTGTTCGCGGCGATCATGCTGATCCTGAACGGCATCGTCGGCCTGTGCCTGCTGGTGGGCGGCTCGCGCCACCATGAGCAGCGCTTCGGCCTGCACGGCGTGAGCGCCTCGCTGGCGGCGCTGGCCGCCATCGCGGTGCTGACGCTGGTGCTACCCAACTACACCACCAGCGCGCCGGGCCCGGTCTACACGGCGAGCCAGCTGGCCTTCATCGCCGTGGTGTCGCTGGTGCTGTACGGCACCTTCACGCTGGTGCAGACGGTGCGGCACCGCGACTATTTCCTGCCCGAGGACGCCGACCGCAATGCCGAAACCCACGCCGCGCCACCCAGCGGGCGCGCAACGCTGGCCGGCACGACCCTGCTGCTGGCCAGCCTGGGCGCGGTGGTACTGCTGGGCAAGGCGCTGGCGCCGGCCATCGAGGCGGGCGTGGCGGCCGCCGGCGCGCCGAAGTCGCTGGTGGGCATCATCATCGCCATCGTGGTGCTGCTGCCGGAGAGCCTGGCCGCCGTGCGCGCCGCGCGCGCCAACCGGCTGCAGACCAGCCTGAACCTGGCGATCGGCTCGGCCCTGGCCAGCATCGGCCTGACGATTCCGGTGGTGGCCATCGTGGCGCTGGCCACCGGCTGGACGCTGACGCTGGGCATCGACGTGAAATCGAGCGTGCTGCTCCTGCTGTCGCTGATGGTGGCGACGCTCTCGCTGGGCACCGGGCGCACCACGGTGCTGCAGGGCACGGTGCACCTGGTCATCTGCGCGGCCTACCTGTTCACGACCATCGTGCCCTGAACCAGCGGGCAGCCCGCGGGTCCAACAAGGTGTGTGCAGCCAAGGCGTGCATGGGGAGAGATGCCACCCTGCCTGCAACGGCAGGCAGCATGCGTCACGTTGACGCGGCAGGCGGTCCCCGGCGTAGGCGACTTGCGTGACGGCTGCGGCGGGTGGTTCGGGGCCGGGCGCGCGCCAGCGCGCTTCGTCATCTGACTCGCAGCCGTTGTTCGAGTGGATCGCCCGCTGGGCGAGAAGCGAGTTCGGCTGCGCCGGCCCCGGACCGCACGGCGCAGCGCAGTCGACGCTCCGCGCCGACCGTCACGCCAGGAGCCCGCGCCGGGGACCGCCTGCCGCGGCGCGCGGAGCCACGCACTCAAGAACAAGGCCAAAGCCATCACCCAGCGAACCCGACACAGGGCAAGCCCCCTGAACGGGCCGCAGCTCAGCTCTGGCCGGCGATCTCCCGCAGGGCCTGCTCGAACACCGCCGCCGGCTGGCCGCCGGAGATCAGGTGCCGGTCATTGATGATGACCGCCGGCACGGAATGGATGCCGGCGCGCTGGTAGAACTGCTCGCGCTCGCGCACCTCGGCGGCGAAGGCGTCGCTGGCCAGCACGGCGCGGGCCCTTTCCACATCCAGCCCCACCTGCTGCGCGGCGTGCAGCAGCACCTCGTGCGAGGCCGGGCTCTCGGCGCGGCCATGGTAGGCCTCCAACAGCGTTTTCTTGAGCGCGTGCTGCTGGCCGGGCTGGCCCTCCACGCCGGCCCAGTGCAGCAGGCGGTGCGCGTCGAAGGTGTTCCAGATGCGGCCACGGCCCTCCGGGTTGAAGGTGAAGCCGGCCTCGGCGCCGCGCTGGCGGATGGTCTCGCGGATCTGCGCCTGCTGCTCGGGCGTGGAGCGGTACTTTTCCGTCAGGTGCTCGCCGACATCCTGGCCCTGTGGCCCCATCTGCGGATTGAGTTCGAACGGCTGGCAGTGCAGCTCGGCGCTCACGGCGTCGGACGCCTGGCGCAAGGCCTGCTCCAGCGCGCTGAGGCCGATCGCGCACCAGGGGCAGGAGACGTCGGAGACAAAATCAATCTTGATGTGGGTGGTCATGGCATGGGCCTGTGCTTCAATCGGTGCAGGATGGTAGGTCATCCGACGCAACCCCGCAGACCGTGCTGATTCACCCGCCATGGACCAACTCCGCCAGATCGAAGCCTTCGTCGCCGTCGTGCAAAGCGGCAGCTATGTGAAGGCGGCCGAGCGGCTGGACGGCTCCAAGGCCGTGGTTTCGCGCCTGGTGCTGGAGCTGGAGGCACGCCTGGGCACGCGGCTGCTCAACCGCACCACGCGCCGCCTGTCGCTGACCGAGTCGGGCACGGTCTATTACGAGCGCTGCCGCCAGATCCTGGACGACCTGGACGAAGCCAACGCCGAGGCCAGCGCCACCACCGCCCATCCGGCGGGCCGGCTGCGCATCAACGCGCCGCTGACCTTCGGCAACCTGCACCTGGCGCCGCTGTGGGGCGAGTTCCTCAAGCTCTACCCGCAGGTGGAACTGGACATCACGCTGAGCGACCGCGTGGTGGACCTGGTGGAGGAAGGCTTCGACCTCGCGGTGCGCATCTCGCAGGCCGGGCGCCTCGCCAGCACCTCGCTGGTGGCCCGCCGGCTCGCCGGCGACCGCATGCTGCTGTGCGCCTCGCCCGGCTACCTGCGCCAGGCGCCACCACTGCGGCATCCGGGCGAGCTGGCGCAGCACCGCGTGATGGCCTATGCGTGGTGGTCGGGCGGTGATGTCTGGCGCCTGACCGGCCCCGACGGCGCGGAGATCAGCGCCGCCGTCCAGCCCTGCCTGCGCACCAACAGCGGCGACACCTGCCGCGCCGCCGCGCTGGCCGACCAGGGCGTGATCTACCAGCCAGCGTTTCTGGTTGGCACGGACGTGCAAGCCGGCCGGCTCGTGGAACTGCTGCCGGGCTGGCACGGCACGGCACTCGACATCCACGCGCTCTACCCGAGCCGCACCCACCTCTCGGGCAAGGTACGGGCTATGGTGGACTTTCTCGCCGGCGCCTTCCAGCAGCCGGGCTGGCGGTGGGAGCGGCCCAGAGGCTGACTTGAAACTGGGCGCATCAATGGTGCGTGCCCGGTCGCCGCAGCATCTTGTTGACCTCGTCGAAGTGCATTTCTTCCTGCACGATCATCTGACGCGCATATTCCTCCAGCAGCACCGAGTGGCCCTGGGCGAGCTTGAGCAACTCGTAATAGCTGTCGAGGGCCTTCTTCTCATGTTCCAGGCTTTCGCGCAGGATGTCGCCGATGTCGTGCCGGGCGGACTCGATCAACTCGCCGATCTTCAGCGACGGGTGGCCGCCCAGCAGCGTCACCAGTTCGCCGGCCTTGTGCGCGTGCGCCAGGCCTTCCTCGGCGTTGGCCTTGAGCCAGGACACGATGGGGATGCGGTTGTAGCCGAAGACCATCAGCGAATAGTGCGTGTAGCGCACCACCCCGGCCAGTTCGAGTTCAAGAATGCGATTGAGCGCACCGATCGCGGATTCGCGTGTGCTGTCGTCCATGGTGATCTCCTCGGCGTGGGTTGAGGTGTGGACGCGCCGCGCGCCGTGCCGGTGGCGGCTTTTGGATGTATAGGCGATCCGGCTGGCGATTGCGAATGACCGGCCCGCGCCACGCTCGCCGGCGGGGGGCGCCAGTCCGGCCTTGCCCCGGCCATCGCAGTGGCCTTGCGGCGCCGGGGTCTTGCGGGACGAACAGGGCCCGAGACACTATCATGCATCGCGGTGCGGCCAGTGCCCGCAAGGCCCGCCCCCGGCGGCGCCTCACGGGCGGACCGGGATGAACCAAGCTCCCAAGGAAGGAGAAGCGCGCATGACGCAACTGACCCGGCTGCTGGCCACCACGGACCTCTCCGCCCCCGCGCGCCATGCCGCCGACCGGGCGGCGCTGCTGGCCAGCGAGGCGCGGGCGAGCCTGGCGCTGCTGCATGTGGCCAGCCTGGCCCCGCTGGAAAAGCTCCGGCGCCTGGTCGCGGCGCTGCCGCCGGGGCTGGAGCAGCACGTGCTCGATGTGGCCCGCACGGAGCTGGATGACTTGGCCGAGGCCCTGCACCGCCATCACGGCGTCCGCGCCACCACGCACGTGGCCGCAGGCCCGCTGCCCGCGGAAGTGGCGGCCCACGCGGAGGCCTGGGCCGCCGACCTGATCGTCCTCGGTGCGCGGGGCGCCAGCTTCATGCGCCATGCGCTGCTCGGCTCGACCGCCGAGCGGATGCTGGGCACGGCCACGCGACCGATGCTGGTCGTCAAGCAGACGGCCCACGAGCGCTACCGCACGGTGCTCGTGCCGGTGGACTTCTCACCCGCGTCCCTGTCCTCGCTCAAGCTGGCGCGCGCCGTCGCCCCCCTGGCCGAGATCGTCCTGCTGCATGTCTTCGACGTGCCGTTCGAGGGCAAGCTGCGCTACGCCGGCGTCAACGAGGCGTCGATCGAGGGCTACCGCACGGCCGCCCGCCGGGAGGCGCTGCAGCGGCTGCGTGCCCTCAGCGACGAGGCGGCCCTGCCCCCGCGCCAGGTGCGCCTGCTCGCGCTCGAGGGCGCTCCCGCGCCGCACATCGTCGAGCAGGAGCAGGAGCAGGATTGCGACCTGATCGTCATGGGCAAGCACGGCGAGAGCCAGTTGGAGGCGTTCCTGCTGGGCAGCGTCACGCGGCGCGTGCTGGGCGCCTGCCAGTGCGACGTGCTGGTGTCCGTGTGAGCCGGCGGGGCTTGAGCGTGCAGGTCACCTGGCGAATGTCCCGCGCCGGCTAGGCCGTCCCGGCAAACCGTACTGCCGCCACCGGCGGCAGATCGCGCGACACGCACTGCCAGGACTCGCCCGAGTCGCTGCTCAGCCAGAGGCCACCGGTGGTGGAAGCCATGGCCAGCGTCTGCCCGTCGGGCGCGACGTCGAGGCCGTGGCGGTACACAAGGTGGTAGGCATGCTGCTGCGGCAGGCCCTGGGACAGCACCTTGAAGCTGGCGCCGCCATCGTCGGTGCGGGTGACCACCATGCGGCCACCCGCTGGGAAGCGCGCCGAATCCGCCTGCGCCGGCACGAACCAGGCGCGCCGTGGATCGCGCGGGTCGCAGGCCACGGCGAAGCCGAAGCCCGACGGCTCGGGCGCCGCCACGGCCTGCCAGCGGGTCGCGCCATCGGTAGAGCGGTAGATGCCGCCGTGGTGCTGCGCCCACAGCCTGTCGGGCTGCGCGGCGCAGGCGGCAATGCAGTGCACGTCCTGGATGTTCTCGTCGAAGGCGCTGCCCTCGGGCATGTAACTGGCCTTCATGCCGGCGGCCGTGAGCGTCCAGCTGGTGCCGCCATCGCGTGTCTGCCAGATGCCGCCGCAGGAAATGGCCACGGTCAGGTGCCCGGCATCGCGCGGGTCCACCAGCACCGTGTGCAGGCCGGGGTGGTCGTAGCCGCCGCCGAGCCAGCCCTTGCGCCGCGGCTCTTCCCACAGCGCCGTGTTCAGGGCCCAGCTCGCGCCGCCGTCGTCCGAGCGGAACAGGCCGGCCGGAATACAGCCGGCCCACAGGCGCCCCGGCTGGGCCGCGCCGCCGGCCGCCAGCGCCCAGACCTGGTCCACGTTCCAGGGAACCTTGTCGTCGGCCCAGGGCCCCTGCTCCGGCTTGAGCGGGAAGGCCGGCGCGGCCATCTCTTGCCAGTGCGCGCCCCGGTCTCCGCTCTTGTGCAGCTTGACGCCAAAGTGCCCCAGGCGCAGCGCGGCGTACCAGGCGCCGTCACGCGGGTCGGCCAGCGCCTGGGTGACCGGCTCACCGGCGAAGTGGTGCGCCGCGATGTCCCAGCGCGCGCCCTCGCCACGGACGACGAACAGGCCCTTGCGGCTGGCGACGAGCAGGGTGTGCATGGCGGATTCCTTTCATGGCCTGGCGGGCCGGCGCGCGTCTAGCCGCCGGTCAGCGCCTGGATGACCAGCACGCGGTCGCCCGACCGCAGGACCTGGTCCAGCCGCCGGCGGTCCTGCACCATGTCCTGGTTCACGAACACGGCCACGTGCTGGCGCACCGCACGCTGGTCGTCGAACACATAGGACGCGAGTTCCGGCGCCGCCTGCAGCGCGGCCTCAAGCACTTCGCGCAGGCTCCCCGGCGCCACGGACTGCGGCGCGCACTCGACATGGCGGCGCAGGCTGGAAGCGAATTCCACCGTCACCATCGCGCCACCCGCGCGCCAGAGAGCAAGCCCGGCTTCATCGGCGCATTCTCGGCCGGCAGGTGCCGCCGGTCAAAGGTGGCACGGGTCAGGTTTGTAAGGGCTGGTACGCCCGCCGGGGGCGACCGCCGGGACCCGCGAGGGCCTCAGCGCCGACGTGCCGGCCGCTGCGGCTGCAGAAACAGTTCGGCACAGATGCCGCGCAGCCAGCGGCTGCCCGCGTCGTGGTGGTAGCGCGCGTGCCAGTACTGCTTGACGGTGAACGACGGAATCTTCAGCGGGCAGGCCAGCACGCGCAGGCCGGCCGTCTGCGCCAGCGTCTCGCCGATGTGGCGCGGCAGCGTCGCCACCAGGTCGCTGGTGGACAGGATGGCGGACAGGCCCAGGAAACCCGGCAGCTCCAGCAGCACGCGGCGCGCCACGCCCTGGCTCTTGAGCGCCCCGTCCAGCAGCCGGTGGCCGGTGCCCGAGACGATGCCGACATGCGCCTCGGCCGCGTAGTCGCGCAGCGTGAAGCGCTCGCCCAGGCGCGGATGGCGCGCGTTGGCCAGGCAGACCCAGTCCTGGCCGTAGAGGGTCTGCTGGTAGAAGCCCGCCGTCTCCAGGTCCGGCACCATGCCCAGCGCGAAGTCGCCCTCGCCCGACTGTAGGGCCGGCACCATGCGCGCGTCGATGGTCGCCGCTTCCAGCCGCACCTGCGGCGCCAGGGCCCGCACATGCGCGAACAGCCGCGGCAGCAGCGTGATGTGGCTGGCGTCGGTCATGAAGATGCGGAACTCGCGCTGCGCGGTGGTCGGATCGAACCGCGCCTCGGCCTCGGACAGCCGGCGCAGCCCGTCCAGCACCTCGCGCACGGTACCGATCAGCGCGTCGGCGCGCGGCGTCGGCTGCATGCCGCCCGGCGTGCGCACGAACAGCGGGTCGCCCAGCTGCTTGCGCAGCCGGCCCAGCCAGATGCTCACGGTGGGCTGGCTCTGGCCCAGCCGCTCGGCGGCGCGCGTCACGCTGCGCGTGGTGTGGAGCAGGTCCAGCAGGCGCAGCAGCTTGATGTCGAGCAATGCGGCATCGCCGCTGTCGGTGTCGAACATGGTTTCAGGTCGCTTTCAAACATTGAAAAATACAATGAAATGTATTTCAATCATTTCATTTACAGCATAGAAGTCGCTGCCTACGATTCGCCTCGGAAGGACGCCACGGCGGCGTCCGACCGGACCGAGGAGACGATGTTGAAGATCTGCATGCTGGGCGCCGGCGCCCTGGGCTGCGCCATCGGCGGCGTCTTGACCGAAGCCGGCAACGAGGTGTGGCTGGTCAATCGCGGACGCCCCCACGTGGAGGCGATGCAGCAGCGCGGCCTGACGCTGCGCGACGCCGGCGTGGATCGCGTCGTGAAGGTCCAGGCCACCACCGACTGCCGGGAGATCGCGGCGACGAGCGGACCGATGGACCTGGTCATCGTGCTGGTCAAGTCCTTCCACACGCGGCAGGCGATCGAGGCGGCACGCCCCATCGTCGGCGCGAACACGGCGGTGCTGTCGCTGCAGAACGGCCTGGGCCACGAGGACATCCTGGCCGAGGTGGTGGGGCGCGACAAGGTGCTGGCCGGCAAGACCTATGCCGGCGGCGTGCTGCTCGGGCCCGGCCACGTCATCGCCGGCACGCGCGGCAAGGACACGCACATCGGCGAACTCGACGGCCGCCTCTCCGAGCGCGTGAGCCGCATCGCCGACACCTTCAACCAGGCTGGCCTGATCACCGCCGTGAGCCGCAACATCATGGGCACGATGTGGGACAAGCTGCTGGTCAACGTGGCCACCGGCGCGCTCAGCGGCATCACCCGCCTGCCCTACGGCGAGCTGTACCAGGTGCCCGAGGTGGAGGCCTGCGCCATCGCGGCGGTGACGGAGGCCATGGCCGTGGCGGCGGCGGCCGGCATCGCGCTGTCGGTGACGGACCCGCGCCAGCCCTGGGTCAAGGCCGCCGCGGGCCTGCCCCGCGAATTCAAGGCCTCGATGCTGCAGAGCCTGGAGAAGGGTTCGGTCACCGAGATCGACTATGTCAACGGCTCGGTGGTGCGCTGGGGCGCGCGCCACGGCGTGCCGACGCCCGTCAACCAGGCCCTGGTGGCCTGCATCAAGGGCGTGGAACGCGCCCTGCCCCGCTGATCAAGCGGGCCAGAGCCTCGCGTCCCCCGCCCCCTTCACCCAGCAGGAACACCATGCCCCGCCCGAACATCCGCTTCCAGACCCCCGAACGCTACTGGGACGACGCCCAGGTCGGCGACGAATGCACCAGCCCCACTTACACCGTCACCGGCGAGCGCATCGACGCCTACGCCGAACTCACGGGCGACTTCACGCCGGTGCATGTGGACGATGCCTACGCCAACCAGTCGCACTTCGGCTGCCGCGTGGCGCATGGGCTGATGGGGCTGTCGGTGGCCGATGGCCTGAAGACGCAGTGCGAGTACCGCTTCCTGCCCGGCATGTCGCTGGGCTGGACCTGGGACTTCCTGCTGCCGATCAGGATCGGCGACGTGCTGCACGTGACCTTCCGCGTCGGCAGCATGCGCCCCTCCCAGAGCAAGCCGGGTTGGGGCATCGTGGTACTGCCGTCCGAACTCATCAACCAGCGCGGCGAAGCGGTGCAAAAAGGGGAGCATCGCCTGATGATCCCGCGCCGCCCCGGCACTTTCTGATTGCAAGGAGCACCATGAGCACCCAAGACTTGCCTTTGAAGGGTATCCGCGTCATCGATTACAGCCACTTCCTGGCCGGGCCCTACGTCGGCCGCTGCCTGGCGGCGCTGGGCGCCGAAGTCATCAAGGTGGAGCGCCCCACCACCGGCGATGCCGGTCGCCAGCACGCCTGGTTCGTCGGCGAGCAGGACGAGTACTCGGGCTACTTCCTGCAGCAGAACATGGGCAAGAAGGGCCTGTGCGTCAACCTCAAGGACCCGCGCGGCCGCGAACTGCTGCAAAGGCTGGTGGACAGCGCCGACGTGTTCGTCGAGAACTACCGCCCCGGCGCGCTGGACAAGCTGGGCCTGGGCTACGAGGAACTCGCGGCGCGCAACCGGGGCTTGGTGTACTGCTCGATCTCCGCCTACGGCCACACCGGCCCGGACGCCCACCGCGCCGGCTTCGGCCTGATCGCCGAGGCCAAGAGCGGCATCATGCAGATGGTGGGCACGCCCGGCGAGGCACCGCCGCTGCTGCGCATCGCGCTGGGCGACATGTACACCGGCATCCACGCCGTGGCCGCCATCAACGCCGCGCTGCTGGGCCGGGTCAAGAGCGGCAAGGGCCAGCGCATCGACCTGGCGCTGTACGATACGCTGGTCTCCATGCACGAGTACGCGGTGCAGAGCTACACCCTTTCCGGCGGCAGGGAAGTGCCGGTGCAGACCGGCCACGACATGCCCCAGTCCACGCTGTACGGCGTGTTCCGAGCTCGGGACGGCGACCTGGTCATCGCCGCCCAGGTGGATGACGCCTGGAAACGCTTTGCCGCGCTGGTCGAGCATACCGGCGGCCCGGCCGGCTTCGGCGCCGACACACGCTTTCACACGACCGCCGGCCGCAACGCGAACCGGCTCGAGATCCTGCCAGTGGTCAAGGCCTGGGTGGCGCAGCGCGCGGTGGGCGATGTGCTCAAGGCGCTCGACGCCATCGACGTGCCCTGCGCCAAGGTACAGCGCATCGACGAGGTGCTGGCCGATCCGCAGATCCAGGCGCGCAACATGCTCATCGAGCAGGAGCATCCGGTCCTGGGCAGGATCCAGCTGCCGAACCTGCCCTTCCACTTCTCGGACTGCGACACCACCATCACCCAGGTGGCGCCGGACCTGGGCCAGCACAACGCCGAGATCGCGGCCAGCCTGGGGTTCGGGTCCGACCAGATCGCGGCCATGCAGGCCGACGGCGTGCTCTATTCGAAATAGGTGCCGCCGTGCTGCTTCTATACTGCCCCAATGAACGAACCGGTACATTCTAAAAAGACGACCGCGCGCGAGCCGAAGGCGGCAGGCAAGGAGACCACGCGCACCAACGACCCCGAGCGCACCAAGGCCGGCATCCTGGCCGTGGCGACGCAGGAGTTCGGTGAGAAGGGCCTCGCGGGCGCGCGCATCGACGAGATCGCCGCCGCCACGCATACCAGCAAGCGCATGATCTATTACTACTTCGGCAGCAAGGAGGGGCTCTACCTCGCGGTGCTGGAGGAGTCCTACCGCAGCATCCGCGCGATCGAAAGCCGACTGCAACTGGACGACCTGGAGCCGGTCGCCGCGCTGCGCACCCTCGTCGGGTTCACCTTCGATCATCACCGGAGCAACGAGAACTACATCCGACTTGTGATGGCGGAGAACATGCTGCGCGGCCAATACATGGCGCAGAGCAAAAGCATTCAGGACCTCAACGTGCCCGCGATCGCCACGATCAGCCGGCTCTACGAGCGCGGCCTGGCCAGCGGCGTGTTCCGGCCGGGCCTGGATCCGGTCGACATCCATGCCTCGATCTCGGCATTGACGTTCTTCAATGTCTCCAACGAACATACGTTCGGACTGATCTTCAAGCTGGACACGCGCGCGCCGACTTACGCGGCGCACCGGCGCGAGTGCGTGATCGACATGATCGTGCGCTACCTGCGCGCCCCCTGACCCCCGCCACGGCAGCGGCAACCCCGCCATGCCTGCTGCGGGGAGCAAGGGTTTGCACCTATAAATAAAACTAACCAGTTCGTACAAAATAAAATAAAGGAGACCCCCATGGTTCAAAAAATCATCGACCAGTACTGCCGGCTGCTGTCCGTGTTGATGGTCATCGCCCTCGCGCTGATGGTGGTGCTGGTGTTCGGCAACGTGGTGCTGCGCTACGCCTTCAACTCGGGCTTCACGATTTCGGAGGAGCTGTCGCGCTGGCTCTTCGTGTGGATGACCTTCCTGGGGGCTGTGACGGCCCTCAACGAAGGCAGCCACCTGGGTGTGGACAGCTTCGTGGCACGCCTGCCGGTGCAGGGCAAGAAGATCTGCCTGCTGCTTGGCCACGGCCTGATGCTGTTCGCCTGCTGGCTGCTGTTCGACGGCTCCTGGCAGCAGGTCAAGATCAACCTGACAAGCACCAGCGCCGTCATGGAGGCCTCCATGGCCATCTTCTATGCCAGCGGCATGGCAATGGCCGCCTCCGGCTCGGTGATCCTGCTCAACAAGCTCTGGAAGCTGTTCACGGGCCAGTTGGCCGAGCACGAACTGATCGGTATCCGTGAATCCGAGGAAGAGCCGATCGATACCCCGAAACCGCTGCAGTGACACCGAGGAGACCGAAAAATGACCATTGCTGTGTTCCTGGGCTCCCTGCTCGGTGCCATGATGCTGGGGATCCCCATCGCCTTTTCCCTGCTGCTGTGCGGCGTCGCGCTGATGTGGCACCTGGGCATGTTCGACGCCCAGATCCTGGCGCAGAACATCATCGAGGGCGCCAACAGCTTCCCGCTGCTGGCCGTCCCCTTCTTCATGCTCGCCGGCGAGGTGATGAATACTGGCGGCCTGTCCAAGCGGATCGTGAACTTCGCGATGGCGCTGGTCGGCCACATCCGGGGCGGCCTGGGCTACGTCACCATCCTCGCGGCCTGCCTGCTCTCGGCACTGTCGGGCTCGGCCGTGGCTGACGCGGCCGCGCTGACCGCGCTGCTGCTGCCCATGATGGTCAAGGCAGGCCACAACAAGGCCAACGCCGGCGGCCTCATCGCGGCCTGCGGCGTGATCGGCCCGATCATCCCGCCCTCGATCGGCTTCGTCGTCTTCGGCGTCGCAGCCAATGTGTCGATCAGCAAGCTGTTCCTGGCCGGCATCTTCCCCGGCATCTGGCTGGCAGCAGGCCTGTGGGGCACCTGGTGGTGGCTGACGCGTCGCGAGAAGCTGGAGCCCCCGCCCAAGAGCCAGCCCGGCGAGATCTGGGCTTCCATGCGCGAGGCCGCCTGGGCACTGATGCTGCCGGTCATCATCCTGGTCGGCCTGCGCATGGGCATCTTCACGCCCACCGAGGCCGCCGTCGTGGCGGCGGTCTATGCCCTGTTCGTTGCGGGCGTGGTCTACCGCGAGCTGTCCTGGTCCGACCTGTACAACGTGTTCCAGGCCGCGGCCAAGACCACGGCCGTGGTGATGTTCCTGGTGGCTGCGGCCATGGTCTCGGCCTGGCTGATCACGGTGGCGCAACTGCCTGACCAGGTCGTCGCACTGCTGACGCCCTTGCTGGACAACCCCAGGATCCTGATGTTCGCCATCATGCTGCTCGTCATGGTCGTCGGCACGGCCATGGACATGACCCCGACCATCCTGATCCTGACCCCTGTGCTGATGCCGCTGGTCAAGGCTGCCGGCATCGATCCGGTCTACTTCGGCGTGCTGTTCATCATCAACAACTCCATCGGCCTGGTCACCCCTCCCGTGGGCACCGTGTTGAACGTGGTCGCCGGCGTGGGGCGCATGCGCATGGGTGAGGTGACCGTGGGCGTCATGCCTTTCATGACCGTCCAGTTCGTGGTGATGTTCCTGATGGTCGCCTTCCCCGAACTTGTCATGGTGCCGGCGCGCTGGTTCTATTGACGGCTTCGCTTCCGCAGCCTGTCCGGGTACGCCAGGCTGCGGAGCTTTTCACTCGCGTACGTCCGAATCCGATCATTCTGGAGACACGCTCATGAAACGTCTGCTCGTCAAAACCGTTCTGGCCACCCTGGCCCTGGCCGCCGTCGGTGTGGCCTCGGCGCAGGACAAGACCATCAAGTTCGCCACCCAGAACCCCAAGGGCCACCCCATCGTGATGGGCCTGGAGAAGTTCAAGGAGATCGTCGAGTCCAAATCCGGCGGCAAGATCAAGGTCAACCTGTTCCCGGGCGGCACGCTGGGCAGCGACCAGGCCAATGTCTCCGCGCTGCAGGGGGGCACGCTGGAGATGGTGTCGATGAATTCCGGCATCCTGGCCAACCAGGTCAAGGAATTCGCGATCTACGACTTCCCGTTCATGTTCAGCAACAGCAAGGAAGCCGACGCGGTGATGGATGGCGCCTTCGGCCAGAAGATGCACGCCAAGCTCGACGCCAAGGGCCTGGTGGGCCTGGCCTACTATGAGCTGGGCTTCCGCCAGATCACCAACAGCAAGCGCGCCATCACCAAGGTCGAGGACCTCGAAGGCCTGAAGCTGCGCGTGATCCCCAACCCGATCAACGTGGACTGGGTCAAGGCGCTTGGCGCCAACCCGACGCCCCTGCCCTTCCCCGAGGTGTATGGCGCGCTGGAGCAGAAGGCGATCGACGGCCAGGAAAACCCGGTCTCCGTGATCAACGCCAACAAGCTCTACGAGGTGCAGAAGCACATCGTGCTGAGCAACCACCAGTACAACCCGCAATCGGTGCTGATCAGCAAGAAGTTCTGGGAGGGCCTGAATGCCGACCAGAAGAAGCTGATTGCCGACGCCGCCAAGGAATCCGCCCGGTACGAACGCGAGCAGGCCCGTAGCCAAGTGGCCTCCGCCCTGGACAACCTGAAGAAGAACGGCATGCAGGTGACCGAGCTGTCGGCAGCCGATGTGGGCAAGCTGCGCGACAAGCTGCGCGCGGTGACTGCCAAGTACGCGGTCAACGTCGGCCAGGAAACCGTGCAGGAGCTGCAGACCGAGCTGGCCAAGGTCCGCAAGTGAGTTCAAAGATGCCGGAACACCGGCATCTTTTTGAATCACTGCTAAACTAACCTGTTCGTACATTTGAAATGAACAAGACCCGCATCGCTGTCGCTGGCGCCGGCTACATCGGTCAGGCCCACATGGGCGTGGCGCGCAACAGCGCGACCTGCGCCCTGTCCGCCATCGTCGACCCGTCCCCGACCGCGGCCGCCGTGGCCGCCCAGGCCGGCGTGCCGCTGTACGCCTCGATCGAGGATCTGCTGGCCCAGGACCGTCCGGACGGCCTGGTGCTGGCCACGCCGAACGCGCTGCACGTGCCACAGGCGCTGCAGTGCATCGCCGCCGGGATGCCGATCCTGCTGGAAAAGCCGATCGCCACCACCGTGGCCGAAGGTGAGCAGCTGCTGCGCGTGGCCGAGGACACCGGTGCCCGGGTGCTGATCGGCCACCACCGCGCGCACAGCCCGATCATGGCCAAGGCCCGACAGGTGGTCGCATCAGGCCAGCTCGGCAAGCTGGTCGCGGTGATGGGCAGCGCCACCTTCCTCAAGCCGGACCACTACTACGCCGACGCGCCGTGGCGCCGCGAGACCGGCGGCGGCCCGATCCTGCTGAACATGATCCACGAGGTGCACAACCTGCGCATGCTCTGCGGCGACATCGTCGCGGTGCAGGCCTTCGCCTCGAACGCCACGCGCGGCTTCCCGGTGGAAGACACGGTCACCATCAACCTGCGCTTCGCCAACGGCGCGCTGGGCAGCTTCATGCTGTCCGACACCGCCGCCTGCCCGCGCAGCTGGGAGCAGACCAGCCAGGAGAACAAGGCCTACCCCAGCTACGCCGACGAGGACTGCTACGTCATCGCGGGCACCAACGGCAGCCTGTCGGTGCCGACCATGCGTCTGAAGACCTACCCGCGACCCGAGGACCGCTCCTGGTGGAAGGAATTCGAGGTCGGTACCGTCGGCATGGTGCGCGACGACCCGCTCAAGCACCAGATGGAACACTTCGGTGCCGTGGTGCGCGGCGAGGCCGCGCCGCTGGTCAGCGCGCGCGACGGCCTGCTCAACCTGCGCGTGACCGAGGCGATCGCCGAAGCCGCGAAGACCGGCCAGGTCGTACAGTTGGCGTCCCATTAACTCTTGACTCAACCCTGAACGCCATGAAGAAGATCCTGATCCTCAACGGCCCCAACCTGAACCTGCTGGGCACCCGCGAGCCCGCGCAGTATGGCTACACCACCCTGCCCGACGTGGAAGCGTTCTGCAAGGCGCATGGCGCCCAGCTCGGCTATGAGGTCGAGTGCTTCCAGAGCAACTGGGAAGGCGCGCTGATCGACAAGATCCACGAGTACGGCCGCCTCTACAAGGCCGGCGAGGCGCTGGGCTGCGTGATCAACCCCGGCGCCCTCACCCACACCTCCATCGCACTGCACGATGCCATCAAGGGCGTGGACCCGCTGCCGGTGATCGAGTGCCACATCTCCAACGTGCACGCACGCGAGGAATTCCGCCATCATTCGTGGGTGTCGCCCGCCGCCGCCGGCATCGTGATCGGCTTCGGCGTCGATGGCTACCTGGTCGCCATGGACGGCCTGGTGCGCAAGTTCACCCACTCGTCGGCCCGAGCCTCGGCCTGACGCCGCAACAGGAGCCTTCCAGACCATGCGACGAGCCATCGCGACCGTTTCCCTGTCCGGCATGTTGCGCGAGAAGCTGCAGGCCGCAGCCGCTGCGCGCTTTGACGGCGTGGAGATCTTCGAGAACGACCTGCTTCAGTTCCCCGGCTCGCCGCGCGAGGTGCGGCGCATCGCCGAGGACCTGGGCCTCACGATCGACCTGTTCCAGCCCTTCCGCGACTTCGACGCCGCCACGCCGGCGCAGCTGGCGCGCAACCTGGAGCGCGCCGAACGCAAGTTCGACCTGATGCAGGAGCTGGGCACCTCGATGATCCTGGTCTGCTCCAACGTCCAGCCCGACGCGCCAGGTGATCCGGCGCAGCTGGCAGACCAGTTCGGGCAACTGGCCGAGCGCGCCGGCCGGCGCGGCATCTCCATCGCCTACGAGGCCCTGGCCTGGGGCAGCCAGGTCAAGCGCTTCGCGCAGGCCTGGGATGTGGTGCAGCGGGTCAACCACCCCCACCTGGGCCTGGCGCTGGACAGCTTCCACACCCTGGCGCTGCGCGACGACCCGGCGCCGATCGCCGGTCTGCCGGGCGACAAGATCTTCTTCGTGCAGCTGGCCGACGCGCCCTGGGTCAACACTGACGTGCTGACCCACAGCCGCCACTACCGCTGCTTCCCCGGCCAGGGCGAGCTGGAGATGGCGAAGTTCACCCGCGCCGTGCTCGACGCCGGCTACACCGGGCCGCTGTCGCTGGAGATCTTCAACGACGAATTCCGCGCTGCCCCGGCGCGCGCCAACGCGGTGGACGCCATGCGCTCGCTGCTGTGGCTGGAGGAACAGGTGCGGCTGGACCGCGGCGAGTCAGCGCCCGCCTACAAGGTGCCGCTGTTCGACCCGCCGCCACCGCCGCCCCTGACCGGCTGGTCCTTCGTCGAGTTCGCCGTCGATCCAGCCGCCCGGGACCGCCTGGCCCCGTGGCTGCAGGCGATCGGCTTCCGCCTGATCGGCCGGCACCGCTCCAAGAACGTGGTGCTGTACGGCCAGGGCGAGGTGCGCCTCGTGCTCAACCTCGAAGAGGACTCCTTCGCGCGCAGCCATTTCGAGCTGCACGGCACCTCGGTCTGCGCCCTGGCGCTGGCCACCGGGGACACCGCCGGCGCGCTGACCCGCGCCGAGGCGCTGCTGTGCCCGCGCGTGGCCGGCCGCATCGGCCACAACGAGCTGCACATCCCCGCCGTGCACGCGCCGGACGGCAGCCAGCTCTACTTCTGCGCGACGCCTCAGGGCGGCCGCCACGCCTTCGAGGCCGACTTCGTCATCGACGAAGCCGCCCTGAGCGGCAACGCGGTCGGCGACGGCGCGCGCATCGACCATGTGGTGCAGGCCGTGCCGGCCGGCCAGGTCGAGCCCTGGGTGCTGTTCCACCGCGCGGTGCTCGGCCTGCAGGCCGAGCGCAACGTGGTCCTGCACGACCCCTACGGCGTGATCAAGAGCCGCGAGATCGAGTCGGCCGACCGCGCGGTGCGCGTGGCCGTCACCGTCTCCGAGCGCGAGAGCACCTCGGTCTCGCGCGCGGTGTCCAGCTTCCGTGGCGCCGGCGTGCAGCAGATCGCCCTGGCGGTGCCGGACCTGGTCGCCACCGCCCGCGCGCTGAAGGCGATCGGCGCGCCGCTGCTGCCGGTTCCGGCCAACTACTACGACGACCTGGCGGCCAAGTACGACCTCGAGCCGGGCCTGCTGGCCGCGCTGCGCGAACTCGGCATCCTGTACGACCGCGAGCCCTCCGGCGCCGAGCTGCTGCAGCTCTACACCACGCCCTTCGACGACCGCTTCCACTTCGAGCTGGTGGAGCGGCGCGGTGGCTACGCCGGCTACGGCGCGCCGAACGCCCCGGTGCGCCTGGCGGCCATGGCGCTGTGGCGCCAGGACCAGGCGCGCTGAACGCCCTCCCCACCCCTGCCTTCACGAGGAACCGGACATGATCAACGGCAACACGCAACTCATCGCCCACATCGGCTACCCGACGCACACCTTCAAGTCGCCGATGATCTACAACCCGTACTTCGAGCAGGCCGGCATCAACGCCGTGGTCGTGCCCATGGGCTGCCAGGCGCCGGACTACCCGGACTTCCTGCGCTCGGTGTTCAAGCTCACCAACATCGCCGGCGCGCTGATCACCATGCCGCACAAAGTCGTCACCGTGGGCCTGCTCGACGAGGTCACGCCGACGGTGGAGATCGCCGGCGCCTGCAATGCCGTGCGCCGCGGTGCCGACGGCCGCCTGCAGGGCGACATGTTCGACGGCGAGGGCTTCGTGCGCGGCATCCGCCGCAAGGGCCTGGACCTGGCGGGCAAGCGCGTGCTGGTGGTGGGCAGCGGCGGTGTCGGCTCTGCGATCGCCGCCTCGCTGGCGGCCGCCGGCATTGCCTCGATCAGCCTGTTCGACGTGAACGACGCCTCGGCCCAGGCCCTGGGCGCGCGGCTGCGCAAGCACTACCCGCAGATCGAGGTGCGCACCGGCTCGAACGACCCGGCCGGCCACGACCTGGTGGTCAACGCCACGCCCATGGGCATGAACGAGGGCGACCCGCTGCCGCTGGACGTGTCGCGCCTGGCGCCCACCACCTTCGTCGGAGAGGTGGTGATGAAGTCCGAGATGACGGCCTTCCTGAGCGCGGCCCAGGCGCGCGGCTGCCCGGTGCAGGTAGGCACCGACATGCTGTTCGAGCAGATCCCGGCCTACCTCGAATTCTTCGGCTTCCCGTCCACCACGGCCGAGGTGCTGCGCTCGGTGGCGCGCCTCAGCTACTGACCGGCCGGCGGGCGGGTGCGCCCCCACCCTGCCGCCAGGGCATCCGCCCGGTGGGCCGCACAACGACAACGCAAGGGAGAAACGCCACCATGAGTCACGCCCGCCACGCCCGGCAAGGCATCCTGCTGGTCATCGTGGCCACCGCCTGCTTCGGCGCGCTGGACACCCTGGCCAAGTACGTCAGCCATGCCGTGCCGCTGGTCGTGGCCATGTGGTCGCGCTACCTGTTCCAGGCGCTGGTCACCGGCGGAGCGCTCCTGCCCCGGCGCGGCCGTGCGCTGCTGCGCACCCGCCACCCCTGGCTGCAGGTGGCCCGCGGCGCGCTGCTGGCGCTGCAGGGTTCGCTGGCCTTCCTGAGCCTGCGCCACCTGCCGGTTGGCGAGTTCACCGCCATCATCATGCTCACGCCCATGCTGATCACGGTGATCTCGGCCACCTCGCTCGGCGAGCGGGTGCCACTGCTGCGCTGGGGGCTGGTGGCGGGCTGCTTCGCCGGCGCGATGATGGTGATCCGCCCTGGCGCCGACGACTTCAGCTGGACCCTGCTGCTGCCGCTCGCGCTGGTCGTCGTCGCCGCCGTGTTCCAGCTGCTGACCAGCCGGCTGGTGCGGGTGGACGATCCCGGCACCATGCACTTCTACACCGGCCTGGTGGCCACTGTGCTGGCCACGCTCGCCCTGCCCTTCGGCTGGCAGACGCCGGGCGACGGCAAGCTGTGGCTGATGCTGGTGCTGCTGGGCGTGTTCAGCACGCTCGGCCACTACCTGCTGATCCTGGGCTATGGCCGCGCCAGCCCGGCCACGCTGACGCCCTACCTCTACTGCCAGATCGCCTTCGCCACGCTGGCCGGCTGGCTGGTGTTTTCGCACGCGCCGGACCGCTGGGCAGTCGCCGGCATCGCGGTGATCGCGCTGTGCGGCGGGGTCGGCACCTGGCTCTCGGGGCGCGGAACCACCCCGGCACCGGCCACGCAGCACCGGGCGTGACAAGGGCGCTCAGCCCGGCTGCTTGACGATGCGCAGGTACGGCCTGGGCGCATGCCAGCCCGCCGGGAACAGCTTCCTGGCGTCGTCGTCGGACACCGAGCCGGCGATGATCACGTCCTCGCCCGGCTTCCAGTTCACCGGCGTGGCGACCTTGTGCGCGGCCGTGAGCTGCATCGAGTCCAGCACGCGCAGGATCTCGTCGAAGTTGCGGCCCGTGGTCATCGGGTAGGTCAGCATCAGCTTGATCTTCTTGTCTGGACCGATGACGAAGACCGAGCGCACGGTCTGGTTGGTGGCCGCCGTGCGGCCCTCGGAGGTGCCGGGCTCCTCGGCGGGCAGCATGTTGTAGAGCTTGGAAACCGCCAGGTCACTGTCGCCGATGATGGGGTAGTTGACCTTGGCCCCTTGAGTCGCCTCGATGTCGTCCAGCCATCGGCTGTGGCTGTCGATGGGGTCCACGCTCAGGCCGATGATCTTGGCGTTGCGCCTGGTGAACTCCGGCTCGATCCTGGCCATGTAGCCCAGCTCGGTGGTGCACACGGGCGTGAAATCCTTGGGATGCGAAAAGAGGATGGCCCAGCTGTTGCCGATCCACGCGTGGAAGTCGATCGTTCCCTGCGTGGTGGACGCGGTGAAGTTGGGGGCCGTGTCGTTGATGCGAAGAGACATGGAACACTCCTGGTAAGACGGGCGGGTCAAGCCTCGGGCTGGCGGATGTCGGACAGGCGCCCGCGCCCTGCCGGCCGGCTTCGCCACCGGGGCTGCACGCGCAGCGGCGGGGCCCTGTTCCGCAACACCACCACGGCGACCGACGGTGAACGGCAACCCGCCCGACCCGCGCGGGCCGCCTTTCAAACGAAACTTCCGACCGAAGGTGGCAGTCTAGGAGGCCGGTGCGTGCCGGTCTGTCAGGTGGGGCACATAGCGCCGAGCAGCCCCGAACAGGCGTCAGGCCGTGCCGTCCAGCACGCGCGCCAGCGCGGCGTTGAAGGCGTCGGCCGCCTCGAACTGCACCCAGTGGCCAGCATCGGGAATCAGCGCCAGGCCCTGGAAGGTCGGCGAGGCCTGGGCGTAGGCCGCCGCCAGCGCCTCCATCCAGCCCCGGTACAACGCATCGTGCTCGCCGTAGATCGCGTGCACCGGGCAGCGCAGCTGCGCCAGGGCACGCGCCAGTCGGTCGGTGTGCGACAGGCGTCGGCGCGGCATGCGGTCGCGCGGCACGTTGGTGATGTGGATCTCCAGCGCCAGCCCGTCGATCAGGGCCGGGTCGTGCAGCATCAGCACGCCGAGGTTGTGCCGGTGCACCTCGGCCTGCGCCTGTGCATCGGGCAGGTGTCGCCAGCCCCGGAGTTCGAACTGGGGCTTGGGCACCACACCCATGGCCGGGGCACCGACCAGCACCAGCCGGCGCGCCAGCGCCGGGTGCTCGGCCAGCAGCAGGCCCGCCGTCAGGCCGCCAAAGGAAAAGCCGACCAGGTCCAGCGCCCGGCCTGGCAGCAGCGCGGCCAGCCCTTCGGCCAGGGGCGCCACCAGCGCGTCGGCATCGCCGCCGTCCGGCGGGGGCGACGACTCACCGAAGCCCGGCAGGTCCGGCACCCAGACCGGGCGGCCGGCCTCGACCAGCGGCAGGATGTTGTGCACCCAGTGCGTCCAGCTGCCGCTGCCGCCATGCAACAGCACCACGGGCGTGCCGGCGCCGGCCTCGCCCCAGACGTGCCAGACCAGATCGCCCTGGCCGCAGCGGGTAGTGACGCGGCGCGCCTGCGCCAGTTTTTCGCGCACGGTCAGCGTGAGCAGGAAAGGAAGATCCACGGAAGACATGTCGGTCAGGGCCCTTATCCGCGCGCGGCCCGCGGGTCGGGCACCACCTCGGGATGGAACGCGGCGCGGTCGGGCCGTATTGTCTCAGCGAAATCCGCCCCATGCCCGAGCGGCCGGCGCACCCGCCAGGTCGGCCCCGCTCAGCCGTCGGCCTGGGCCTGCATCTCTCGGCGCATGGCACAGGCCTGGGCCTGGGCCATGCGCCCGGCGTGTTCAGCCAGTTCCGGCGCGAACCAGGCCCTGGCCGCCTCGTCCGGCTGGCTGCTGCGCACGCTGTCGAGGTTGGCGCGCATGCGCTGCGCGTCCACGCGCAGCCCAGGCACTGCCTCGGCCAGCGCGCGCACGCTGCCGTGCGCCGACATCAGCAGCTGCGGCCATTCGGCCAGCTCGGCCTGCCACAGCCCGAGCGAGCGCTCGTGCTCCTGCGGCATGCAGGCCAGCAGCGCCGCCACGCGCTGCGGCGCGCGCTGCGCCGCCGCCAGCGCCACCATGGCGGCGGCCGGGTTGCGCTTGTGCGGCATGGACGAGGAGCCACCGCGCCCCTGCGCCGCCGGCTCCATCACCTCGCCAACCTCGTACTGGTTCAGCAAGGCCATGTCCTTGGCGATCTTGCCCAGGCTGCCGGTCAGGATGCCCAGCTCGCAACCCAGCGCCACCCACTCGTCGCGCTGGGTGTGCCACGGCCCCGCCGGCACCGCCAGCCCGAGCTCCCTGGCCATCAGGGTGGCGACCTCGGCGCCGCGCGCCCCCATCTCGGCCAGCGTGCCGACGCTGCCGCCCAGCTGCAACTGCAGGGCTTGGCGCGCGCCCTCGCGCAGGCGCCGACGGCTGCGCAGCAGCGGTGCAGCCCAGCCCGCGCACTTGAGGCCCAGGCTGGTCACCGAAGCCGGCTGCAGCAGCGTGCGGGCCAGCATCGGCGTGGCGGCATGGCGCTCGGCCAGCGCCAGCAGGGCATCGACCAGCGGGTCCAGGTCGCGCTCGATCTGCTGCAGCGCATCGCGCGTCAGCAAGGCCATCGCGGTGTCGATCACGTCCTGGCTGGTGCTGCCGAAGTGCACGTGCGCCGCCGCCTCCGGGTTGAACAGCGCCACCGTGCCCTTCAACATGCGGATCAGCGGTATCGCCGCGCTGCCCGCCCGCCCGCTCTCGCGCACGACCTTGGGCACGTCGAACAGCTCCACCTTGCAGGTGCCGACGATGGACTGGGCGGACGACTCGGGAATCAGGCCTACCGTGGCCTGGGACCGGGCCAGCGCGGCCTCGAAACGCAGCATGGCCTCGACGAACTTGCGCTCGCTGAAGGCCTCTTGCGCTTCCCAGGACGAGAGGAAGCTTTCGAACAAAGCGGTCATGTCGGCCGGGACAGCATTCAGCCAGCAGCCCGCTGCTTCAGGCGGATCTGGTTCGGCAGCGGCACGGAGCGGCGCAACACCTCCTCGCCCAGCCACTGCGCCGAGCGGCGGGCGCGCCGCGCCACCACCGGCAGCGGAATCTGCTGATAGTCGTCATTGAAGACTTCGAAGCTGTAGTCGCCGCGGTAGCCCAGCGCGTGCAGGCGCTGCACCAGCTCGGCCAGCGCCTGGCTGTGCACGCCTTCGCCCGGGAACACCCGGAAATGGCGCGCGGTGCTCATGCGCTCCTCCACCGAGCGGATCTCCTGCCACATGAAATCGGCCAGCTGGACCAGGAAGATCTTCTCCGGATCGAGCAGTTCCAGGTCGTCCAGCGAGGACTGGGTGGCGAACATGTGGAAGGAGTCCAGGCCGATGCCGAGATTGGGCACGTCGGCGCGGCTGACCACCTCCCAGGCTGCCGTGAACTCGTTGATGGTGCGGCCCCAGGACAGGCCCTCGTAGGCGACCTTGATGCCCAGCGGGATGGCCAACATGGCGAGCTTGCGCAGGTCCTTCGCGATCACGTCGAGGTCCTGCGACGCGTGCTGCGAGGTGGACGAGCAGACCAGCAGGATCTTCGAGCCCAGCGCGGCGCACATCTCCAGCATGGCCTTGGCGATGTCCACCTTGTAGTCGTGCAAGTGGCCGCTCAGGCCCTCGAAGTCGCGCAGCACCTGGAAGCCGGTCACGCGCAGGCCGCTGGCGCGCACCGCGCGCACCGCCGCATCCAGGCCATCCGGGTGGCCAACGATGTCGCGCGCGGACAGCATGATCTGGCTGAAGCCAGCCTCGCGCACGGCCTTGAGCTTGGCCTCCAGCGGGCCGGCCAGCGAAATGGTGTCCATCCCGAAGTCATCGACATTGCCTTGCAGGTGGTTCATGGCGTTCAGTCTCGCGTGTGGTGGACCAGCTCGAACGACACGCTGCCCAGGCTGGTCTGCGTGAGCGCGCCCTTGTCCTCGGAATGGATGCGACCGGACTCGATGAAGCTCACACCGCGGTGGCGCAGCTCGGCCACCGTGGCGAGCACATCGGGCGTGCCCAGGCCCACGCGCTGGAAGCACTCGTTGTTCTCCAGCTCCAGCACGCTCGGCTCCGGCTCGATCAGCTGCAGGTAGAAGGTCGCGCCCGGCGGGCAGGGACTGCGCAGGATGCGGCCCTTGGGCAGGATGCCGAAGCGCTGATCGGCCGGCAGGGCCGTGAAGCCGAACAGCTCGCGGTAGAAATCGGTCCAGTCCTCGCTGCGGTCGTTGCCGATGTACTGCACGAGGCCGAAGAAATGCAGGCCGGTCACCGCGGGCGGGTGCTGCTCGACAGAGGGAATGGGCACGAAGTCCACGTCGTAGATCGAGAACTCCTTGTACCGGTCCACGAAGTAGACGCGGCTGGTGCCGGGACCATGCACCGCCGGGATGTTCAGCTCCATGACCTCCACGTGCACCGGCACGGCCCAGGCGCCGCGCTCCAGCGCGCGCCGGTAGGCCGCCGCAGCATCGCGCACCCGAAGCGCGATCGCGGCAATGACCGGATTCTCGTCCCGCGTGGCGCCACCGCCCTCGGCGTGGGCGTTGACGATGACGTGGATGTCCCCCTGTCGGTACAACAGCACCTCGCGCGAGCGGTGGCGGGCGATCGGCCGGAAACCCATGGTCTCCAGCACCTGGCCCAGCGCCTGCGGGCGGGAGGTGGCGTACTCGATGAACTCGATGCCTTCCATCCCCAGAGGATTGGAGATCTCGGCGATCGACTCGCGGTCAGTGGTGTTCACGGTGGTCATGGAAAGGATCCTTTCAAATGCTGTCCGAGGGCCGCCGCCCGTTGCCGCGCCTTTGCGCCCAGGCTGCCGCGCTTCCTCGGAAGCCAGGCCGACTTCTGGCGATGGTCACGCGCAGACACGGCCATCCGTTCATCTATCGCGCAAATCAGGCAAAGCACGCAGCAATGTAGCCGAGAGAACCGCAAACTCAAAGCCATTTTCAACCATGAGCAACGATGATCGAACACAACAGTTCGATAAACGACCATTTTGCCGATTCCCACCTAGAATGGCGTTCGTTTCCATCCTCTTGCGCACCCACCATCGCTTCATGCTCACCGCCAGCCAGACCCACACCCCGCTGGAGAAGCGCGACTGGATTGCCGGCCTGGAAAAAGGCCTCTCCATCATCGAATGCTTTGACGACGCCAACCCGCGCCTGACCGCCAGCCAGGCCGGCCAGCGCTGCGGCATGACGCGCACCGCCGCGCGGCGATACCTGCTCACGCTGGCGCACCTCGGCTACGTGGCCACCGACGGCAAGCTGTTCTGGCTGACGCCCCGGGTGCTGCGCCTGGGCCAGAGCTACCTGGAGTCGGCACGCCTACCGCGCACCGTGCAACCCTTCCTGCAGCGCGTCACGGCCGGCACGCAGGAGACGGCCTACGTCAGCGTCCTCGACGGCGACGAAGTGGTTTACATCGCGCGCAACGGCGTTACCCGCTCGATGAACACCGGCTACGTGCTGGGTTCGCGCGTGCAGGCCCAGGTCACCGCCTCCGGACTGCTGATGTTGGCCTACCGCAGCGACGACGAGATCAGTCACTGGCTGGCCAGGCACGAGCTCAAGCCCTACACCTCCTACACGATCACCAGCAAGGAACGCCTGCGGGTGGAGTTCGCCCGGGTCAAGCTGCAGGGCTGGGCGCTGTCGGAGCAGCAGCTGGAAATGGGTTATCGCGGCATCGCGGTGCCGATGTTCGACCGGCGCGGCGACCTGGTCGGCGCCTTGAGCGTGACGATGCCGATGGGCCACGAGAGCAGCGACGACGCGGTGGCGCGCGTGCTGCCGGTGCTGCAGGAGACGGCGCGCGCGATGCGCAACCTGCTCTGATCCTACGGCGTTACGCGTCCACCCGCACCACCCGGCGCGCCGAATGGTGCTGGCGCCAGACCTGGAGCGCGCATCCGGCCGCGATCAGGCTGGTCGCTGTCGAAACCCAATACACACTGGCCAGCCCATGGCGCGCGCTCAGCACACCGCCCGCCAGCCCGCCGATCACCCCGGGGAAGCCGTAGCCCAGCACCGTGTAGAGCGCCTGGCCACGCCCGCGCAGCCGCCCCGGGAAGTGCCCTGACAGCAAGGCGATGCAGGTAGTGTGGTGCGCGGCAAACGTGAAGGCGTGCAGCACCTGCGCCAGCAGCAGCGCCGCCAGCGTGCCGGCCAGCGTCGCCGTGAGCCCCATGCGCAACACCATCGCCAGCGCGCACAGCACCAGCCAGCCGCTGAGGCTCAAGAGCGGCAGCCAGCGCGACTGGGTGAAGAACCAGCCGATTTCGACGATCACCGACACCGCCCAGAGCACACCGATCATGGTCTTGCTGTAGCCCAGCGCGTCCAGGTAAAGCGAAAAGAACACGTAGATGCCGATGTGCGAGAGCACATGGAAGAACGCCGCCGCAAAGAACCACTGCACCGCGCGCTGGCGCAGCACCGGCAGCACGGAGGCCTCCGAATCGTGCGCCGAAGGCGCCTCCTCCTTCACGTCCGGCAGCCACCAGACGCTGGCCGTCACCGCCAGCAGGGTCAGCGTGGTCCAGGCCGGGAAATGCGCCATGCCGAAGGCCTCGAACCAGGCGCCGGCAACGAACACCGTGACCAGGAACCCGAGTGAGCCCCACAGCCGCACCCGCCCGTAGCGCCGCGCATCGAAGCTGCCACCCTGGCTGACCAGGTGCGCCATCGCTGCCTCGCTCATCGGCATCATCGCGCTGGTGTGGGTGAACATGAGCAGCAGCACCGCGCCGAGCCACCAGACACTCAGCTTGAACCACAGGGCCAGCGAAACGAGCAAGGCAGCGGTGGCGCCGTAGCGCAGCAGCTTGACGCGCTCACCGGTGTGGTCGCTGAGCCAGCCCCAGCCGTAGGGCGCGAACAGGCGCGTGGCCGACTGCACCGAGGTCAGCACGCTGATGGCGATCACGCCCAGCCCCAGGTCCTTCAGCCACAGCGGCAGGTAGGGGTTGAAGAAGCCGATGTGGGCAAAGTAGCTGGCCGACAGCGCGGCAAACGGGACGAGATCGCCGGTCGAGCGACGAGCGCCGCGCGTGCTGGCCATCCGGCTCAGGACGCGGACGACGGGATCGGCGGCACCGGCAACTGCACGTCGCCACACTGGGCGCGCTGGCGCAACGCGTGCTCGATCACCACCAGCGCCAGCATGGCCTCGGCGATCGGCGTGGCGCGGATGCCCACGCAGGGGTCGTGCCGCCCCTTGGTCACGACCTCCACCGGCTGACCGGCGGTGTCGATCGAGGCGCGCGGCGTGAGGATGGAACTGGTCGGCTTGATCGCGATCGCCACTTCCAGATCCTGCCCGGTGCTGATGCCGCCGAGCACGCCGCCCGCGTTGTTGCTCTGGAAGCCTTCCGGCGTGAGCGAGTCGCCGTGCGTGCTACCGCGCTGGGCCACGCTGGCGAAGCCGGCGCCGATCTCCACGCCCTTGACGGCGTTGATGCCCATCATCGCAAAGGCGATGTCGGCGTCGAGCTTGTCGAACAGCGGTTCGCCCAGGCCGACCGGCATGTTGCGCGCGGTCACGCGCAGCCGGGCGCCGCAGGAGTCGCCGTCCTTGCGCAGCGCGTTCATGTAGGCCTCCAGCGCCGAGACGTCGGCCACCGGGGCAAAGAAGGGGTTGTTCGGCACATAGTCCCAGCTCTCGAACGGAATGGCGAGTTCGCCGATCTGCGTCATGCAGCCGTGGAAGCTGGTGCCGTACTGCTCCTTCAGCCACTTCTTGGCCACGGCGCCGGCCGCCACCATGGGCGCGGTCAGGCGGGCCGAGGAACGGCCGCCGCCACGCGGGTCGCGGATGCCGTACTTGCGCCAGTAGCTGTAGTCGGCATGACCGGGGCGGAAGCTCTGCAGGATGTTGCCGTAATCCTTGCTGCGCTGGTCGGTGTTCTTGATCAGCAAGCAGATCGGCGTGCCGGTGGTCCGGCCCTCGTACACGCCGGAGACGATCTCCACCGCGTCCGGCTCGTTGCGCTGGGTGACGAACTTGGAGGTGCCGGGACGGCGACGGTCCAGGTCCGGCTGGATGTCGGCCTCGCTCAGGCTCAGCCCGGGCGGGCAGCCGTCGATCACGCAGCCGATGGCCGGGCCGTGGGATTCACCGAAATTGGTGACAGCGAAAAGGGTGCCGAAGGTGTTGCCGCTCATGGGACGGGATTATCCCAGAGCCCGGCGCCCCCGGCGCGGCACCTTTCAGGGTGCTTCGCCGCCTTGGCGCACGCCTTCCGGCCAGTCGCGGATGTAGGCCTTGAGCATCCGGTTCTCGAAGTTCTGGCTGTCCACCACTGCCTTGGCCACGTCGTAGAAGCTGATCACGCCCATCAGCATGCGCTTGTCCATCACCGGCATGTAGCGGGCGTGGCGGTCCAGCATCATGCGGCGCACCTCGTCCATGTCGGTTTCCGAGGTGCAGGTCAGCGGGTGGTCGTCCATGGCCGAGCGCACCAGGGTCGTCCCGAACTGCCCGCCGTTTTGCACCACGCGCTGGATCACCTCTCGGAAGGTCAGCATGCCCACCAGATCGCCATGCTCCATCACAACCAGCGAGCCGATGTCCTTCTCGGCCATCACTTCGACGGCATGCGCCAGGAGTTCGTCGGGGTTGACGGTGTACAGGGTGTTGCCTTTGACGCGAAGGATGTCGCTGACTCTCATGAGGTTCTCCGATGACAATGTCGCACCATCACGGTGCACTGCTGATCACTATAGCCGAGGATGATCGCCCAAGGCCCGCGCGCTTACAACGCGTCGCCCAGTTTCAAGGACGCCAGGGCCCCGTGCTGCCACAGCCGGGCCAGCGCGTCACTGGGCTCCAGCAGCAAGCGCTGCAGCAGCGGCGACAGGGACGTCGTATCGGGGTCGGCCAGCAGGACGTGGCGAGCCTCGGCGCCAAGCTCTGGCTCGCTCAGCAAGCCGATCCAGTCCAGTTCAAGCAGGGCCGCCAGCACCGGCACCAGTTGCAATTCGTCGACGCGCAACTGCCTCGCCAGTTGCTGCTCGGACAGGCCGTGCCGCTCGGTGTCACGCACCCGGTACAGCGCCTGCAGCACCTCCAGAGCCAGCTGGAACGTCCATCCCGGACCACCGCTGCGCCGTGCCACGCCGGCCAGCAGGCTGGGCAGGTAGGCGGCAATCACCGCTCCCAGCAGCACAATCACCCACGCCACGTAGATCCAGACGAGAAGGATTGGCACGGTCGCGAAGGCGCCATAGACCATCGAGTAGGCGGGCATCTTGCCCAGGTACACCACCAACAGCTTGCGCGCCAGCTCGATGCCCACCGACACGAACAAGCCACCGATCCAGGCGTGGCTCCACTTCACACGGGTGTTGGGCACGTAGTAATACAGCGCCGCCATGCCCGCAGCCAACAGCCCGAACTCCAGCAGATCCAACAGGAGCTGGACACCGCCAGGCATGGTACCGACCAGCCCGCTGGACACGGACACCAGGTAGGAAGTCAGACTCAAACTTGCACCGAGCACCATCGGACCTACGGTCATGGCCGCCCAGTAGATCAGCAGACGCTGCGCCAGGGGGCGCGGACGCGGCACGCGCCAGATGCTGTTGAGCGTGCGGTCGATCGTGAGGATCAGTGCCAGCGCCGTGACCACCAACACGGCGAAACCGGCCACCCCGAGCCGGTTCGCCTTGCTGGCAAACTGGCTCAGGTAGCCCAGCACCTGACGCGCGATGGTGTCAGGCACCAAGCTCTGCACCAGCCACTTCTGCAGCACGTCCTGCAGCTTGGCAAACATCGGAAAGGCGGTGAACACCGCCAGTACCACCGCAAGGAGGGGCACCAGCGCCATCGTGGTGGTGAAGGTCAGGCTGCTCGCCGTCAGGCCCAAACGGTCTTCCCTGAAGCGCTCTCGCAGCATCGCCGCCGTGTTTTTCCACGGAAAGTGCGAGAGTTCTTGCAGAAAAATATGCGCACGCTGAGGCCAGGTCATGGCCGCTATGATGCCATTCCGATGACGAATGAAGACAAGACCGTGCGCTTTACGCGCACCCTCGCCGTGAGCTGCCTGCTCGCACTGATCGCACTCGGCCTGGCCTGGGAGTTGTGGCTGGCGCCGCTGCGCCCGGGCGGCTCCTGGCTGGTGCTGAAGGTGCTCCCGCTGTGCCTGCCGCTGGTGGGCCTGCTGAAGAACCGCATGTACACCTACCGCTGGGTCAGCCTGATGATCTGGCTCTATTTCATCGAAGGGGTCGTGCGTGCGAGCGGCGACCGCCCGCCCAGCGCCTACCTCGCCATGGTCGAGATCCTGCTGTGCCTGCTGCTCTTCACAGCCTGCGTCCTGCATGTACGCCTGCGGCTGCGTCAAGCGAAGGCGCGCTCCACCCCGACACCCTCCTCTCCTGCCACACCATGAACGACTTGTTGAACACCCTGCGCCAGATCACCGGCGCTGCACATGTCTACACCGACGGCGACCTGAGCGCCTGGGAGCAGGACTGGCGCAAGCGCTGGCGCGGCAAGGCGCTGGCCGTGGTGCGCCCCGGCAGCGCCGAGGAAGTGGCCGATGTTGTCAAGGCCTGCGCGGCCGCCGGCGTCAGCCTGGTGCCGCAGGGCGGCAACACCGGCCTGGCGGTCGGCTCGGTGCCCGATGACTCCGGCACCCAGGTGGTACTCAGCCTCACCCGCATGAACGCCGTGCGCGTCATCGACGCCGCCAACCTCACCGTCACCGTGGAGGCCGGCTGCATCCTTCAGAGCCTGCAGGACGCCGCCGAGGACGCCGGATTTCTGTTTCCGCTGAGTCTGGCCGCCGAGGGCAGCTGCACCATCGGCGGCAACCTGTCGTCCAACGCCGGCGGCACGCAGGTGGTGCGTTACGGCAACGCCCGCGAGCTGTGCCTGGGCCTGGAAGTGGTCACCGCGCAGGGCGAGATCTGGAACGGCCTGAGCGGCCTGCGCAAGGACAACACCGGCTATGACCTGCGCGACCTGTTCATCGGCAGCGAAGGCACGCTGGGCATCATCACCGCCGCCACCATGAAGCTGTATCCGCTGCCGGCGGCGCAGCTCACTGCCTGGGCCACCGTGCCATCGATGGAGGCCGCAGTCACCCTGCTCGGCCTGGCGCACCAGCACCTGGGCGCGGGCCTGACCGGCTTCGAGGTGATGGGCCAGTTCGCGCTGAGCCTGGTGGACAAGCACTACCCGCAACTGCGCGTGCCGCTGTTCCAGGATGCGCCGTACTGCGTGCTGCTGGAGAACTCCGACAACGAATCCGAGGCCCATGCGCGCGAGCGCTTCGAGCGCCTGCTGGAGATCGCCATCGAGCAGGGCTGCGTGGCCGACGCCGTGGTCGCGGAAAACCTCACCCAGGCCAAGGGCCTGTGGCACATCCGCGAGAGCATCTCGCTGGCCCAGGCCGAGGAAGGCCTGAACATCAAGCACGACATCTCGATCCCGGTCTCCAGCATCCCTCAGTTCGTGGCCGAAACCGACGCGCTGCTGGTGCAGGAGATCCCCGGCGTGCGCCTCGTCAACTTCGGCCACCTTGGCGACGGCAACCTGCACTACAACGTGCAGGCACCGGCGGCCGGCGATCCGAAAGCCTTCTTGCGCGAGCAGGAGGAGCGGGTCAACACGCTGGTCTACGACGCCGTAGCCCGCTTCCATGGCTCCATCTCCGCCGAGCACGGCGTCGGTAGCCTGAAGACCGACAAGTTGCCACGCTACAAGTCGTCGGTCGCGCTGGGCATGATGCGCGCCATCAAGCAGGCGCTGGACCCGCAGAACATCATGAACCCGGGGCGGGTGGTAAAGCAGTGATGCTGGGAGAAGGTCCCCCCGCGTCAGAATAGTTGTCGCCTCAACAAAACCAAGAACCCTGGGGGGCGATGAAGCACGGACGTGGCTCGATACGGACGAGCACTCCAGGACAGAGCGATAGTGCGGTTGTTGCCGCCCGAGAGCGCGCCGGTGGACGTTGTTCCGCGTGAGATTGACGTCGGCACCTCGACGCCGGACCGGTGACGAGCGGATGTGCTGACCATGCCCCCGAAAAGGGGAGTTCTTGAGCATCAAGCCCACGCCAGCCCGTGCTTCATGGGGCGCTGATCCTGTATCGCGTGATGCACCAGCGCCTGAACCAGGGCGTCGGCTGTTTCAGCAAAACCAGCCCGACGGCCTCGCCATCGCCTGAAAGGCGAATTATTCGGGACGGACTGCTTACAACCAACCTGTGGAATCTGGCGTCTTGCTTCGTTCTTCCACAAAGCAAAACGCCCCGTCAAATGACGGGGCGTTTCGTGCTGTAAGAGCCTGACGATGACCTACTTTCACACGGGAATCCGCACTATCATCGGCGCTGAGGCGTTTCACTGTCCT
>Ga0255338_1000677_pt1 | contig 90726 bp, 80 predicted proteins | sample MeOH1_35cm_T4_19_FD_203715 | JGI IMG/M metagenome (GOLD analysis project Ga0255338, IMG submission 203715) | Sandy soil microbial communities from University of British Columbia, Vancouver, Canada - MeOH1_35cm_T4_195 | ecosystem: Engineered > Artificial ecosystem > Sand microcosm > Unclassified ... | reverse complement strand
GTTGCGGCGTGGGCCAGGCCGTCAAGGACAGCACGGTGGAGGCGGCGAAATGGGCCTTCACGACGCAGGTCAAGACCATGCGCCTCGATCTCACCAGCCGGTCGTCGTTGAATACAAACGGCGCCGGGCAATCGTTATCGACGGTGGTGCGGATCTACCAGCTGAAATCGCCGCAGGCCTTCGAGTGCAGGCCGATGATCTCGAATCGCTCAAGCCCGATCTGCTGGCGGCCAGGGACGTTATCCTGCGCCCCGATGCGAGCGTGAGCCTGAGCGAGCCGATGCATGCCGAGGCGGAATATGTCGGGGTCATTGCCCTCTTCCGTAACCCGGCCAAGGAGGGGGACTGGAAGCTGGTGGTGCCCAAGAAGCAGTGGAAGAAGACCGACCCGGTGAGGATCGAAGTGCGAGGCAGCACGCTGGAGCTGGCGGAAGCCGCCTTTGACGGTCCTGACCGTGGACGGTAGACGGCATCATGCTGGCCGGGATCGGGCCTGGGTACCGGTCCAGGGAAACGTCGCGAATGCTGACTATGCGCTGCCCGCTGCCCGATGCCGGGCAGCTTTCGTCCCAAAGGGATTGCGTGCCAACGCGCAGTCACTTATCCTCCATCTCATGAACCGCGTGCAAACCCCTTCGATTATTCCCGCCACCCCTGCGATGGTGGGTTAGCGTGTGGCCTGAGCACACAAAGCAACCCGCCCCATGAGGCGGGTTTTTTGTTTCCGTCTCCCGGGGCTTTCATCGCCAAGGAGATTGAAATGCAGCCACACAACCCCGGCCCTGTCCCCGCGTCCCGAGCACCCGCCACCCTTTATATGGTCTGCGGCAAGATCGGCGCCGGAAAATCGACGCTGGCGAACCAACTCGCGGCCCGTCCGGAGACCGTGCTGATCAGCGAGGACGACTGGCTGTCGCGCCTCTACCCTGGAGAAATCCGGGCGATCTCTGATTATGTCCGCTGCGCCGGCAGGCTGCGAGACGCCATGGCCGGCCACATCGAGGCGCTGCTGCTGGCGGGCATGTCGGTCGTGCTCGATTTCCCCGCCAACACGCCAGCCAGCCGAAGCTGGGCCAGGGCCTTATTCGAGCAGACGGGTGGATCGCATCAACTCCACTATCTCGATGTGCCGGACGCCGTGTGCAAGGCACGCCTGCGCGCCCGCAATGCCAGCGGCACGCATGCGTTCGAGACCAGTGATGCGCAGTTCGATGAAATCACCCGTTACTTCGTTGCGCCATCGGATAGCGAGGGTTTCCACGTGATCCGGCATGAACTTGCCGCAATAGCCGCAGTAGCCGCTGCTGGCTTGACGGCATCACCCTGATCCGGGGCAACGCCGGGGGCCGGAGTGCCCTTCCGTTATCATGGCCAACGGATTCAACCATTGCCGGAAGGCCCTTTTATGCCGTTGATGTTCGAGCTCGCTTCCCCGCTGCCAGTGCGCGCCAGCCAGGCCTGGCATCGCACGACCTCGGCGGAAGGCATCAACGATGAGTTGTTTCCCTGGCTGCGCATGACGAGCCCGGCCGGCATGCGAGGCAGGACGCTCGCCGAGCTGCCGCTTGGCGAGCGCCTGGGCCGCAGCTGGCTCCTGGCGCTGTGCGTGCTTCCCGTGGATGCGGACGACATCATGCTGGCGGAGGTCGGGCCTGGCTACCGGTTCAGGGAAACGTCGCGGATGCTGAGTATGCGCAGTTGGGTGCACGAGCGGACGATTCGCGACACGGCCGACGGTTTCTGCGAGGTGCGCGACCATCTGACCTTCGAGTTGCGGGGGCCTGCCGCCTGGCTGCCAGGCTGTGACGGCGCGATAGCCGCCGTGGTGAGATGCCTGTTTCGGCACCGGCACGCGCGGCTGGCGCGATGGGCCAGGCGCACCGCGCTGCTTATCACGCCGCCCAATGATTCAAAATAATTCAACAACTAGTTGATATTGCTTCCGCCAATGGTGCTGGCCGACGCCTAGACTTGCTTCACCGGCCCAGCAATCAAACGACCAACGCGATGCAGGCCACATTCAAATATTTCAAATTACTCTGAGGCCCATATCATGAATGCCAGCGCTACCCAGATCGCCATCGTCTACCACAGCGGCTACGGCCACACGGCCAAGCAGGCACAGGCGGTCGCTCGCGGCGCCGCCGGCGTCGATGGCGTGGAAAGCCTGCTGATCAGCGTCGACGACATCGACCAGCACTGGGACACGCTCGAGAACGTGGACGGCATCATCTTCGGCGCGCCCACCTACATGGGCAGCGCGTCGGCACAGTTCAAGGGCTTTATGGATGCCACCTCGCGCAATGTCTTCGCAAAGGGCGGCAAGTGGGCCAACAAGGTGGCGGCGGGCTTCACCAACTCGGCATCGCGTTCGGGCGACAAGCTGGCCACGCTGCAGCAGATCTCGATCTTCGCCGCCCAGCACGGCATGCACTGGGTGAACCTTGGCCTGCCGCCGGGACACAACAACTCGAAGTCGACCGAGGATTCGCTGAATCGCCACGGCTTCTTCCTGGGCGCGGCGGCGCAGTCGAACGCTGACGAAAGCTCGGATGTGGTGCCCCCGCTGGCGGACCTGCGCACGGCCGAGCACCTGGGTGCGCGCGTCGCCGAAGTGGCGCAGCAACTGGCGGCTGGCCGGCAGGCGCTGGCGACGTTGAAGAAGGCGGCCTGAGGGGCTTCCCGCAAATCCGCTCCGCGCGATTGAATCGTTTCATGCCCATGCTGCACAGCCGGCACAAGGAAACGACGACATCCGCGGAGACCCATGAAGAAGACCACTGAAAGACCACTGAAGCGCAGCGCAAGCCGACCCTGAAGGACCTGGCCGAGCAAGCGGGCGATTCGGTGGGCACCGCATCCAATGCGATGGCGGGACGCGGCGGGCCCTTCGCCGAAACCGTCGCGCACGTGGCCGAGGTCGCGCGCAGGATCGGCTACGTCACCAACGCCGCCGCCCGCAGCCTGCGCTCGCGGCGCTCCCGGCTGGTGGCCTGCCTGGTGCCGGATATCACCAACCGCTTCTATGGCGTCATCGTGCGCGCAGCCGAACACGTGCTGCGCGAAGCCGCCTATACCTTGCTGCTGGTGGACACGAAAACGACACCGAGCCGCTGCTCGACGTTACCCGCGTCGGCGTCGACGGCGTGCTGTCTGCTCCCGGCTCCGAGAGCTCGGCCAGGCTGCAGCATCAGATCGCGCAAATCGATGCGCCGCTAGTGATCCTCGACCGCGACATCGCCCCGGACCGCCCTAGCGTGAAGGTGGACCACGACCAGGGGGCGAAGTTACGCTCGCTGGGGCTGGCGGTTGGGTAAAGGGCACGCCCCAGCCACGGGATCACGGTGGAGGTAGCGCCACTTCGCCACTTCGCCATGGCGCCGGCACCTGGCCGGCCCGGCCTTGTTCTATGTTGCCGCGTGATCTAGCGTTACAGCAGCCGAGCCGCATTGCCGCGAGGCAGTGAATGGGGAGCACGGATGCAACCGCCCGCTACGACACATCAGCACCGCTCGGCACCGCCGCGCCTGACGCCCGACCTGGTGGGGCGCATTGCGCGCAAGGTCGAGGACGCCGGGCCCGCCCCTGGCGTCGTCGTCCACAACGAGGCCGACTACGACGCATCCCTGGATGCGCTATTGGCCGCCGTTGCGTGGCACGGCCAGGACATCTGGCTGTTCGCCTATGGCTCGCTGCTGTGGAACCCGGGCTTTGAGGTTGACGAGCAGATGCCAGCCGCCCTGCACGGCTGGCATCGTGCCTTCTGCATTCGGCTCACACGGTTTCGCGGTACGCCCGAACAGCCCGGGCTGATGATGTCGCTGGTACCTGGCGGCAGTTGCCGCGGCGCGCTGTATCGGATCGCCGGGGACCGGGCCATGAAGGTCCTCCGCATCCTTTGGCGGCGGGAGATGACCGTCAAGCCGCCCACCAGTCCACCCCGATGGGTGACCGCCAGGGCGGGACAGACCCCCGTGCGCGCCATCGTCTTTGCCGCCGATCGCAAGGGCCGCAATTTTGTCGGCGGCGTGACCAACGAGGAAGTCGCAAGCGTGCTGAGCAAGGCAGTCGGCCATTGGGGATCCGGTGCCGAGTACCTGATGCAGACCGTGGATCACCTGGAGCGCCTTGGCATCCGGGATGCCAGTCTCTGGAACCTGCAGCGGCTTGTTGCAAGAAACCTGGCGGATCTTCAGGCCACCGGCACGCAGCCAGGCGCGGGACACCGCGCATAGCCGGTCCTTCTTTCGCCGGCGATGTCACATCGGGAATCGCAGAGAAATCTGCGGCTGCCCCGACGCGGGCTGCAAAGACCTACATCGGCTCAAGCACCGAGAGGATGTTGCCCGCCGGATCCTTGAACCACGCAATGACAGGGCCGCCGCTGTCCCGGCAGATCCCGCGCTCGTCGGTCTTCAGTCCAGGCAGGTCGTAGATCTCGAACCGCACGCCGCGCTTGCCCAGTTGCTCCACGGCGCGGTCCACGCTTTCCACGGGAAAATTCAGCACGGTAAACGTGGCTGGAGAATGGTTTGCCTTGGGATAGAGCAACACGTTGTTGCCGCCAGCAAGGTACAGCGTCAGCACGCCCCCGGTCTTTGTCACTTCCAGGCCCAGCGTTCCGCCATAGAAGTCCGTCGCTTTTGCGATGTCGTCGACCGAGAATCCGCTGAATGCATGACTGTCGCGCAACATGGGTCGCTCCTTGAGATGACTTCGGCATGCGCAGGTCCCGCCCACTCCGTCCTGCGAGCCTATGGCCCAGTATTGTTCATCGTGGCGGGGGACTCAAGCCGGCAACGCTGCGGCATGCACAGCGGGATGAATCCGCCCCGGGACAGGGTGCATGTCCCGCACAAAGTGCGCGCTTTCGCGCAACAAGCGCCTGCTCTATGCTTGGTGGTGAAGGGTTTAGCGGCATGGGCATGCTGCCGCGCGGCCGCGGGTGAATGACCGATTTCCTCGATGCATAGCCGGAGAGATCAATGCGCGCCCTGATCTTTTGTTCCGTGCAATTCCTGCTCGCGGTCACGTGGACGCTATACCTCGCGTTTCTTCCGCAACTGGCGGCGCAGGCGGGCATTCCCCGGGAACATGCCGCCTGGATCCTGTTGATGGACCAGGTGATCTTTGTCGCCATGGATTGCGCGCTGGGCATTGCCGCGGATCGTGTCGCGAATGCGATGCGGCATCTTGGCGGGTGGATACTGGCCATGACCGTGCCTTCGTGCGCCGCGTTTGTCCTGCTGCCGCACGCGACTTCACCAGTGCTCCTGATTGGCCTGACCGCGGTGTGGGCTGCGACATCTTCGGCGCTGCGCGCGCCGCCCATGGTGATCATCAGCAGGAGCATAAAGACATCGGCCACGCCGTTTTTTGTGGCGTGCTCCTTTCTCGGCCTTGGCATCGCCGCCGCGCTGGCGCCCACGCTTACTGTCTGGCTGCGCGGTGTATCGCCGACCTTGCCCTTTGTCGTTGCAAGCGCGGGCCTCGTCGTGGCCGTCGCAGCGTTACGCTGGGCCGAGACATTGCCTGCGCCTCTTGTTGACGATGCAGGAATGACAGCACGCGGCGCTGGGCATGCGCGGATGATCTGGCTGTTCTTTGCTGCCGTCTGGTCCCTGGCGCTGGGATTTCAGATCCACACAACCGTCAACTCGGCGCCGGCATACCTGAAGTTCATGCCGGCGCCCGATCTGGTGCGCGTCATGCCGGCATTCTGGATCGGCTTTGCGCTGTGCGTGCTGTTGCCGGGAACCGCTGTCTTCAGGCGCCTGCCGTCCTACGTCCTGTTGCTGGCAGCCACCGCGCTCGGCACGCTGGCCCTGTTCGGATTCGCGTCGGCGGCTTCGCTTGCCGGGATCCTGGCCATGCAATGCGTGGCAGGCGGGCTTTGGGGAGTGATCTTCGGCACCGCTGCGAACGCCGCCATCGATGCAGGCCATGTCGGGCGTGAAGGCTGCTTCACCGGGTTGGTGTTCGCGCTGTCCGCGCTCGCTGCGTTCACACGGATTGCCATCGTCGCGTCAGGGGCCAGCAAGCATCCGGAGATAGCGGCCCTGTTGCCCTGGTTGCCGCCGCTTGCCTGGAGCGTAGCTGCGATACTGCTGGCGCTGTTTGTCGCGCACAACCTTGCCTACCTCGCGGGGAGGATGCACGCGACGCGCTGCGCGGCCGATTCCGGATAGGCCGGGATCCGGCCCTCGCCAGGCCCGCATGCGCGGAACTGGCGAGACGCTGGCGTGGCGGGTGCTGCCAGCCACTCACGTATTGGCGCCGTCGGTGTAGACGTCGAAGCTGCGCGAAGGCTCGGCCGATACGCCCCTGCGGTCCATGCCGGAGACCATGCGTCCACCGTCGGTGTAAGGGTCGACCATGCGTCCGCCGTCGGTGTACGGATCGACCATGCGGGCGCCGTCACTGAATGTGTCGAACTTGCCGCTACGGCCACCGTCGGTGAACGCGTCGGTTTTGCCAACGCGGAAGTTGTAGCCGTATTTGTCACCGGAGACGGTACTGTCCCGCGGGCCAGAGGCGTAGGCGGTGCCTCCCAGGAGAGCGGCGGCAATTGCGGCGGCGGTGATGGCGGTACAGGCGAATTTTCGATGCATGATGTGCTCCTTCGAAGTGGGGGACGAACGCCGCAAAGGCGCTCTACCTTCCCACAGAGCACACGCCATGCCATAGGCGCGGAGCCACGCGGTGTGCACGGAAGAACCCAAAACGGGGAGCAAATGATGGGGCGCGGCCAACAACCGGCTGAACGCGTCGGACGTGGCCCAACACCCTGCGCGGATGGCCTTTTTGGTGGCTTTTTGGTGGCTGATGGCAAAAATACTGTCAAGCTCCCCGCGCGCGCCTGCGCGCCGGCCGCGCTATCGATTCTGGCTTACCGTCTCGCCCGCTTCGGAGCGCTGGAGGGCGCGGTCGCATCTTTTCAGCAGCCTCCGGGGCGATTGCTCCTCGTCGAGCTTCTTCCCGGCGGCAGCCAGCATCTCTGGCAGAGCGGGGTCGCGCGCCGCCTCGGCCATGGCTTGCCGGTCCCCGGCGTCCAGCTTGCCAAGCTCCGTCTGCAGGGCTGCCGTGTAGCGAGCCGCATTCGCGGGATCCAGCTTCGCGCACGCCATCGGGAAGGCAACGATGGAGGCGTACATCGCCACCTTGAATTCCGGCGTAAAGGGGCCGCAGGATGCGTCGGGTGGGCACTGTGCCGTGGCGAAGCTGCTCGCCGAATGCAGTATCAAAAACATGGCGCTGACTGCTTTTCTGTACATGCCGGTAGCTAGTCCTTATGCCGGCCTGCACGCTGCGTCCCTGAGCGGCAACCAGATTTCCACCGTGCCGGTTCCCGCAACAGGATCGAAGTCCGCGCTATAGCGCTCGAAATCGGGCGCATGCCCTGACTGGAATCCTGACGCCGGCAGCCACGTCTGCCAGATGCTGCGGCAGGTCACGTGCAGCGTCGAGATATCGCCGGCATGCTCGAACACGGCATAGCGCTGCGGGTCGACCTTGATGCAGCGAAAGGACGGCGGCAGCCCATCCGGGCTCTGCACCTCGACACCGGCGACATACTCGAAGCTGCCGTCCTCCCGGGGATTGCAGCACAAGCCGTAGGTAATCCAGCCCACCTGGCCCGGGACCTGTCCGATATGGGGAATGAACGTCTGCCAGAGTGCGGGGATGTCCGCGTGCGTGTCCGGTGTGAACCGGTCGCTGAGACCCGCTACCCATAGCGCCGGGCCGGTTTCGAAACGTGGCGAAAGGAGATCGGCGGCTTTCGGATCTTGCATGCGTTCAGGCTCCGTCAAGGGAATACTTAATGGAAGACTTAAGGGAAGACTTAAGGGAAGACTCAAGGGAAGGTGCAAGGGAAGGCGCAAGGGAAGACCATGGGCGATGCGCGGCAAGCGCCGCGCCCGGCATCACCGGAACCAGCCCGACGGCGCCTGCGGCGTCCCCCGCCAAGGCCCCGCTCAGGCGCGGGTGGCCAGCAGGACGCTGGACGCCTTGAAGATGGCCACGGCTGCGCCACCTTGCGCCAGCCCCAGGCTGGTCACGCTGTCATTGGTGATGATGGCCACGATCTCTCCGCCCTGCTGCAGACCGATGGCCACTTCGGCATTGACCGCACCGATCTTGATGCTCGACACCGTGCCAGCGAGCTGGTTGCGGGCCGATAGCAGCATGCCCGGGTCGGCCACGCCCACGATCACGGACGACGCCTTGATCAGCGCGACCGCTTCCTTGCCCACGGCAAGGCCGAGACGTTTCGTGCTGTCGCTGGTGATGGTGGCCACGATCCTCACGCCGCCGGCGATCTCGAGTTCGATCTCGTCGTTCACAGCGCCCTTGTTGACTGCGCTGACCTTGCCGCTCAGCTGGTTTCTTGCGCTGGTTTTCATGTCTTCCATCACCCTGTCATATCCGGCGGCCATCGCCCGGCCGCATGGGGGTCCCGGCTCGAAGCGCCATCGCGCGATGCGATTCGCTTGCGGGGCAAGCACCGGAACTGAAGGCAAAGCCTGCCGCGCCGGGTACCTGATCGTCGGATCATACCGCGTTCGCAACCGGCGGCAATGCTGATCATTCCAATATAAAGGCCGATCTCAGGAACGGCGGAAGCACACTGTTCACCGCTTGCCGCAATAAACCCGGGCACGGGGTTTATCCGGATCAGCAACTGCCAAGCCGCGACAGTCTTCCCGCGGCGCGCTGAAGATAATCGCTCCAGGCAACGGATGGCGGCACCAGCCGCACCGATCCGCAGATTGCCCCACATGGAGCTACCACATGACCGTTTCCTCCGCTCTCAAGGCACACCGCGAACGCCTTGTGCTTGATCACTTTGCCGACGAAACACGGCAGGATTTCGACGCGGTGCTCGCTACCTTTCCGCATCCGCACTATGAGCTGATCCCGAGCGGCGAAGTGCACGACGGCACCGATACCGTGCGCCAGTACTACATCGACAGCCGCAAGGCCTTCCCCGACCAACGGCACGAGATCATCCAGCTTCGTCACACGGACGATTCCGTCATCGTCGAGTTCTGGCTGCTTGGCACGCACCGCGGCCCGCTGCGCGGCCTGCCACCGACGGGCAATGCCTTTCGCTGCCGCATGATCGCTCTGTTCATCTTCGAAGACGAGCGGCTGGTCTGCGAGCGCGTGTATTTCGACACACTGACGATGATGCGTCAGCTGCTGGCCGGAACGCCGCCCGAGATGCTGCCCAGGCTGATCGGCGGCCTGCTGGGGCACCCGGAGGCGCGCCAGGCCGAATCTGCTTACTGAGCATTGCCACGCTGGCGAGGAAATAGAAAAAGCAAAAAAACAAAAAAACAAAGACCATAGGAGACACCGCATGAAACGCGAACCCGATCCGTCCGGCCTGTTGCCGGTCTCCGATTTCGACGGTGCCCGCAACGCGCCCGCGCCGCAGGACCGCTTGCGCGCGCTGCGCCACGCGGGGCAGCAGTTCCGCGAGCAGTTCCTGGAGGAGCTGCCGGTACGGTTCGCGCGCAGCTTCAACCTTTTACGGGTCCCCTACCCTGCCTGGTATGCGTTCAACGGCGTGTACTCGCAGCAGATGCTCAAGCCGCACCTGATCCACCTGCTATCGCGCATGACCTTGATCCAGTACGAGGACTTCGCGGGACAGTTGCGCACGCTCTTGTTCACCCCCGCGGACTTCGAGGCGGGTGCCGAGACGCCTTACTTCAAGCGTATGGGCGCGCGCACGCCGCAATTCCTGCATGGCACCATCGCGCCCGTCTACGCCACTGTGCCGCAGGCGCTCGAGCGCTGCGGCGTGGCGCCGGGGCAGATCGACTACATCAGCTACGATCACCTGCACACGCAGGACGTACGCCGCTGGCTCGGCAGCGAAGGCCACGCCGGACTGTTGCCGAACGCCAGGCTGCTGGTGCACCAGCAAGAGCTGGCCAGCGTGCACGGCCTGCTGCCGGTACAGGCCGACTGGTACTGTCCCAATGGCCTGGCGGGCGTGCGGCCGGAACGCATCGTCGCCTTCAACGGCAGCGTGCGCCTGGGGCGCGGCCTGGCACTCGTGCATACGCCAGGGCATACGGAAGGCAACCACTCGCTGGTCTACCGCACGCCCGACGGCATCCGCGTCAGCAGCGAAAACGGCGTCTCGGCGGATAGCTGGGCGCCGGCGAACTCACGCCATAACGGCATCCGGCGCTTTGCCCGCGCCACCGGCGCGGAAGTGATCCTGAACGGCAATACCCAGGAGGGCAGCAACGACCAGTACCTGTCGATGGTGCTGGAGAAGACCATCGCGGGCACTTCGGAAGCCCATCCGTTCAGCAATGTCGTGCCTTCGTCCGAGTGCACGCCGTACTGGCTGTTCCCCGGCGCGCCATCCAGCCATCTGTGGGGCGAGACCGCATTCGGCGAACTGGCAGCCGCAAAGACTGCCGCGCTCCAGGAAGACAGGAGCGCCGCGCAATGAATACCATCACCCTGACAAAGCTGGCCGGCGACAGCGACAGCGAACTGTTCAGCCCGCAGGCAGCTGTCCCCACTCCCGCTTTGCCTGGGTCCGGCCCGACTCACGCATTGCCGCGGCGCGCGTCGAGGCTGAACCGGCCAGCGCCGTAGGCCACGATCTGCAACAAGCCGCCTGCCATCGCGATGTTCTTGAAGAAGTGGATGAACTGGTTCTGGTCCGCCAGGTTGGCATGGAAGGCCAGCGCGGTGGCTACGCTGAAGACAGCGAGAATGGCAGCAACGAGGCGCGTGCGATAGCCCAGGACCAGGGCGAGGCCGCCCCCCAGTTCCACCAGGACTGCCAGTCCCAGGGCCAACTGCGGAAACGGCAGGCCCACCGACTGGATGTAGCCGACCATGGCCGCCGGCGCGGCAAGCTTGGACGCGCCGGACAGCAGGAAGATGGCGCTGGCCAGGACACGGCCGAGCAGCGTCAGGCCCGCCACGGCGGGGGAATCGGACAGGGTACGGACCCGGGCGTCGAGCTGAGCGGTTTGAGACATGATGATTCTCCATTCGGTTTGGCCGCGCCGCCTTGGCAGGCCGGTTGATACGAGCGATTCGGATTGGTCTGCGGCAGGACGTGCGCTACACGCCTGTCTTGCCGCGTGGCCGTTGCGTTGCATTACGTTGCATTGCATTGCGCGGCCGATGGATGAAATGTAGGCGCGTTTTTACGTACGCGAAACTGGGATAATATGGATCGAAACGTTCGATGAAATCGATAAGATGCCCAATCCCGGTACGCCGACCCTGGATCAGCTGAAGGTCTTCCTGACAGTGGTGGACGTGGGCAGCTTTGCCGGCGCCGCACGCAAGCTGAGCCGGGCGACCTCGGTCATCAGCTATACGATCGCCAACCTGGAGAACCAGCTCGGCGTGGCGTTATTCGACCGCAAGACCACAAAAAAGCCGCAGCTGACCGAGGCGGGCCGCACCGTGCTGGCCGAGGCGCGCACGGTCTACCTGGGCATCGACGGCCTGCGCGCCAAGGTAAAGGGCCTGCTGCAGGGCCTGGAGGCCGAACTCCATCTGGTGGTGGACGTGATGCTCCCCGCGGCACGGGTGGTGGATGCCCTGAAGGCATTCCGCGATGCATTCCCCACGGTGGCGCTTCACTTGCACATGGAGGCGCTTGGGGCGGTGGCGCAGCTGGTGCTGGACCATGGTGCCACGATTGGCGTCAGTGGGCCGCTCAGCGCAGTCACGGCAGGGATCGAGCGCATCGGGATCGGCGGCGTCATGTTGCGGCCGGTCGCGGCTCCGGGCCACCCCCTGGCGAGCGCCAACCCCAATCCGCCAGGCGCCGGACGGCACCACGTGCAACTGGTGCTGTCGGACCGCTCCCCGCTCACGCGTAACGTGGACTTCTCGGTGATCGGCACGCACACATGGCGCCTGGCCGACCTGGGTGCCAAGCACATGCTGCTGCGCGAAGGCATCGGCTGGGGAAACATGCCGGTGCCGATGGTGCAGGAGGATCTCGACTCGGGACGCCTGGTCCTGCTCGACCTGCCGGACTACAAGGGTGGCCTGTACCCGTTCGATGCGATCTACCGGACCGACACGCCGCCCGGCCCCGCCGCCTCGTGGCTGATCTCCCGCTTTGCCGGCCAGGCCACGGACTGAGCTCCGCCCCTTCAGCGGGACGCGCCGCCAGACACCGGCAGCTCGAAGCAGAACACCGTCCCCTTGCCAGCCCGTTCCACCAGCCGGATCTGGCTGTGATGCAACTGCAGCATGCGCTGGACGATCAGCAAACCCAGGCCGCCGCCGCGATGCGCGCCGCCGGAGCTGAACGGCCGCTGGAACAGGCTGTCGCGCAGTTCCGGCGCAATCCCGGGACCGGTATCGCTGACCGTGACCGACACCTTGCCCTCGCGCAGGGCCAGGTCGACGTCGATGGCGCCTTCGGCGGGCGTATGGCGGATGGCATTGTCGAGCAGGTTGGTCAGCACGCGCTCGATCATGCCGAGGTCGGCCGTGACAGCGGGCAGCCGCTGCGGGATGCCCGCGCGCAGCCGCAGGTGCCGCGCTTCGGCGGGCAACTCGAACTTCTGGAAGACATCCTGCAGCAGGTCCACCAGTGAAAAATCCTCCAGCGCCGGCTGGACGATGCCGTGCTCGAGCCGGGCCAGCTCGAAGAGCGATTGCGCCAGGCGGCCCACCTTGAGGCTTTGCGCGAGCGCAATGGACAGGTAGCGCTTGCGTTCGGCTTCGCTGAGCGTGTCGGCCTTGAGCGACAGCGTCTCCAGGTAGCCATGCAGCGAGGCCAGCGGCGTACGCAGGTCGTGGGAAATATTGGCAACAAGTTCGCGCCGCTCCTGGTCCTGCTTGGTCAGCGCGCGCCATTGCTCGGCGATGCGGTCCGCCATCTGCGCGAACGCCGCCTCCAGCGCGACGATTTCATCGCGCGCGCTGGCGGACGGCGGGCGCGGCACGCGCGGCTGCGCAGGCGGTGCGGCGTCGGCATCGAAGCGGCGCATCGCTTCGGTCAGGCGGCGCAGCGGCCGGGTGATCAGCCCGAACGCCATCAGGCCCGCGAACAAACCCAGCAGCGCCACCAGCCCCATCGACCATAAGGTCGTGCGCAGCACCGAGTTGGCCGACGCCCTCGCCGCCAGTTCGTCATGCGCCTCGCCCAGCAGCACCACGTAGATATAGCCGGAGGGCTCGCCGCCGCCCGCGCGCAGCGGCGCCGCGCTGAACACCTTGCGCCCGCCGGCGCTGCGCGGGTCGTCGCCGAGGATGGGCAGCGGCTCGCCGGCCAGCAGGCGTTGCACCGGCTTGAGGTCCACCTGCTCGCGCTGCAGGTGGCCGGCCGGCGCGTCGTGCCCCTGAATGCGCCCATGGCTGTCCAGCAGGTAAACCTCCACGCTCGGGTTCACCACCATCAACTGGCCGAACAAGCGGCGCAAGGCATCCGGCTTCAGCCCGTTCGCATCCATCAGCGACGCGTTGCGGGCGATGTGCCCGGCAAGCCCGCGCGACAGGTCCTGGATGACCTCTTTCTCGCGCATGTCGTTCGAGCGGACCTGCAGCCAGGCGGAGGCGCCGCAGCAGGCCAGCAGCAGCACGGAGAAAACGAGCGACAGCCGCTGCGTCAGGGTGAGGCGATGGCTCAGGTTCAGGCCGAGGTTCACGGCGCATCTCCCTGCGCTGCCGCGGGTCCGGCCGCGAGCTTGTAGCCATGCCCCCAGACGGTCAGGATGCGGCCGGGTTGCGCCGGATCGGCTTCGATCTTGGTGCGCAGCCGGTTGATATGGGTGTTGACGGTATGTTCGTAGCCCTCGTGCTGGTAGCCCCAGACGGCATTCAGCAGGTCCATTCGCGAGAACACCTTGCCCGGATGCCGGGCGAAGAAATACAGCAGGTCGAACTCGCGCGGCGTCAGTTCGATGCGCCGGCCGTCCACGCTGGCCTCGCGCGTCAGCGGATCGATCGACAGGCCGCCAAGCTCCAGGCTGCCAGCGTCGATCCGCAGGTCCTTTGCCATCGCGTCCACTCGCCGCAGCAGCGCCTTCACGCGCGCCACCAGCTCAAGCACCGAAAACGGCTTGGCGAGGTAGTCGTCGGCGCCGAGTTCCAGGCCGAGGATGCGGTGCACCTCGCTGGACCGCGCGCTGGTGATGATGATCGGCGTGTAGCGCGCCATGGCGCGGGCGCGCCGGCAGATCTCCAGGCCATCGACGCCGGGCAGCATCAGGTCAAGGATCAGCGCGTCCCAGTTGCCCTGCTCCAGCAGGCGCAAGCCCTCGTTGCCGTCGGCGCTGTGCACGACGTCATAGCGCTCGTCGCGCAGGTGCAGGCTGAGGATATTGGCGATGTCGACGTCGTCTTCGACAATCAGGATGCGCTTGGGGTGATCCACTTGGGGTGATCCGTTTGAGGTGATCCGGTTCTGGCCTCGGGGCGCGATCCCGCTCGCGCCTGGCAGGGCAGCCGCGGGAAGTGCGCCGGCCTGGCTATTGTGCAAAATTTCGAGGCGTTGAGTTATCACAATTAATTTAACCTTTCGTGAGGACTTCGGGATTGCGCCAGGCCTACGATGCGCCAACGATCAGCAACGGGCGGCCGCAACGGCCCGCCAATCAAGGCCAGGAGCACATCATGGGAAGCAGAAGGCGCTTTTTGGTATCGGGTAGTGCCGCCGTGGCGGCACTCGCAGCCGCCAGCGGCTGGCGGGCGCTGGCGGCCGGGCAGCCGGGCGCGGGCAAGCCCGCCGACACCTTCGAGGTGGTCCGCTCCGACGAGCAATGGCGCCAGGTGCTGACGCCGGCCCAGTACAACGTGCTGCGGCAGGAAGGCACGGAGCGGCCCTACAGCAGCCCGCTGAACGACGAGCATCGTGCCGGCATCTTCGCCTGCGCGGGGTGCCAGCTGGATCTCTTCTCGTCGCGCACGAAATTCGACAGCCGCACCGGCTGGCCCAGCTTCTGGGCGCCGCTCGACAACGCGGTCGGCACGCGCACGGACCGCTCCTTCGGCATGTCGCGCACGGAAGTGCACTGCCGCCGTTGCGGCGGCCACCTGGGCCACCTGTTCGACGACGGCCCCAAGCCGACCGGGCTGCGCTACTGCATGAACGGCCTGGCAATGACGTTCAAGCCGCAAGCCGCCTGAGCCCCCGGACATCCGGGCCTCCAACCCCAACCGCAAAGATTCCATGCTCCTCCTCGTCCTTGCCTATCTGGGCGGCGCGCTCACCATCCTGAGCCCGTGCATCCTGCCCGTCCTGCCCTTCGTGTTCTCGCGGGCCGACCAGCCATTCGTGCGCAGCGGCCTGCCGCTGCTGGCAGGCATGGCGCTGACTTTCGCGGCCGTGGCAACGCTGGCCGCCGTCGGCGGCGGATGGGTAACGCAGGCCAACCAGTACGGACGCTGGCTGGCGATTGCGCTGCTCGCCGTATTCGGCCTCACGCTGCTGCTGCCGCCCCTGGCGGACCGGCTGATGCACCCGCTGGTCAGCGCCGGCAGCCGGCTCTCCGCGTTTGCCCAGGCCGATGGCCAGCAAGTCCGGCCGGGCTCGTCGTTCCTGCTGGGCATTGCCACCGGTTTGCTGTGGGCGCCCTGCGCCGGCCCGATCCTGGGCCTGGTGCTGACCGGGGCCGCGCTGCGCGGCGCCAGCGTGGGCACCACGCTGCTGCTGCTGGCCTATGCCGCCGGCGCGGCCACGTCACTGGCGGTCGCGTTGCTGATCGGCGGCCGGGTCTTTACCGCGATGAAACGTTCGCTGGGCGCAGGGGAATGGGTCCGGCGCGGGGTCGGCGCCGCCATGCTGCTCGGCGTCGCCGCCATTGCGCTGGGGCTGGACACCGGCGTGCTGGCGCGCGTATCGACCGTGGCCACCGGCGGGATCGAGCAGCACCTTGTCGACCGGCTGTCAGCCAGGCCGGCGCCCGCGCAGGACGCGCAAGCCGGCGCGGCGATGACAGCATCGTCCGGCGCGATGATGCGCGCGGCGCTGGGCGGCCCGGCAGCGCTGCCCGTGGAAGGCCAGCTGCCGGCGCTGGCGGGAGCCGTGCAGTGGCTGAACTCTCCCCCGCTCACGGCGGAGGGCTTGCGCGGCAAGGTGGTACTGGTGGATTTCTGGACCTACTCCTGCATCAACTGCCTGCGCACCCTGCCGTACGTGAAAGCGTGGGCAGAGAAGTACCGCGACCAGGGGCTGGTGGTGATCGGCGTGCACGCGCCGGAGTTTGCCTTCGAGCGCAATATCGATAACGTGAAGAAGGCCACGCGCGACCTTGGCATCGACTACCCCGTCGCGGTCGACAACAACTACGCGATCTGGCGCGCCTTCAACAACCAGTATTGGCCGGCGCACTATTTCATCGATGCGCAGGGGCAGATCCGCTTCCACCACTTCGGCGAGGGCGAGTACGCGAAATCCGAGCAGGTGATCCAGCAACTGCTGGCGGAAGCCGGCCACGCCGGCGCGGCGAAGGTAGCCACGGGGCTGGGCACCACCGGCGCGCAAGGCGTGCAGATGGCTGCCGACAAGGCGGAGATTCAGTCCGGCGAAACCTATCTCGGCTACGAGCGGGCGGAGAACTTTGCATCACCGGGCGGCGAGGCGCACGACAAGGCGCACACTTACACCGCACCCGCGCAACCCGCGCTCAACGACTGGGGCCTCGCCGGCACCTGGAAGGTCGGGGCCGAGCACGCGACGCTGGCCGGCGCGTCCGGACGCATCGTCTACCGCTTCCATGCACGCGACCTGCACCTGGTGCTGGGGCCGGGCCAGGACGGCAGGCCGGTGCGGTTCCGCGTCACGATCGACGGCGCCGCGCCGGGCGACGCGCACGGCACCGACGTGGCTGCGGATGGCCGCGGCACGGTCACGGAGCAGCGGCTGTATCAACTGGTGCGGCAATCCGGCAAGGTCGCCGACCGCACCTTTGCCATCGAATTCCTCGACGCTGGTGTCGAAGCCTACGCATTCACATTCGGCTGATGCGCGCACCGGCAACAGACAGCATCAACAGCATCACTAACGGCAATATTCAAGGACCGGCAATCATGACCACGAACTCTTCAACCGGCGCCTCCTGGTGGACGCGCTCGTCCACCGCAAGGCTCGCGGGCCTCGTCATGCTGGCCGCGGGCCTGCTGGCCTGGCAGCGCGTGGCGAACTCCGCCGAGGACGCCGTCAGGATCCCCCCGCCCGCGCTGGACGAGAAGGCCCCTTCCGCCCAGAGCGAAACCGCCGTGTTCGCGGGCGGCTGCTTCTGGGGCGTGCAGGGCGTGTTCCAGCACGTGCGCGGCGTGAAGCAGGTGACGTCGGGCTATGCCGGCGGCGCGGCCGGCACGGCGCAGTACGAGACCGTCAGCGGCGGCAACACCGGCCACGCGGAATCCGTGCAAGTCACGTTCGACCCGGCGCAGGTCACCTATGGCAAGCTGCTGCAGGTTTTCTTCTCCGTCGCGCACAATCCCACGCAGCTCAACTACCAGGGTCCGGACCACGGCACGCAGTACCGCTCCGCGGTGTTCCCGCTCAGCGCCGAACAGCGCAGCATAGCGCAGGCGTACATCGCGCAACTGGGCAAGGCCAATGCCTTCAAGGCGCCGATCGTCACCCGCATCGAGGACTACAAGGCCTTCTACCCGGCGGAAAGCTATCACCAGAATTTCCTGACCAACCATCCCGCGCATCCCTATATCGTCATCAACGACCTGCCCAAGATCGGCTACCTGAAGCAGATGTTCCCCGACCTGTATCGCAACGATCCGGTGCTGCTGAAGGTGGCGGGCTCGTGATGGCGGCGGCGATCCGCCCGCGCAGGCGGATCGCCGCTCGATCAGGTCCGGCCCTTGAGAATGGCGGTGCCGGCGTACTGCGCCCGCGCGCCCAGCGTTCGCTCGATGCGGATCAGCTGGTTGTACTTCGCGGTCCGGTCGGAGCGGGAAATGGAGCCGGTCTTGATCTGGCCGCATCCGGTCGCCACCGCCAGGTCCGCGATGCTCACGTCCTCGGTTTCGCCGGAGCGATGCGACATCACCGCCGTGTACCCGGCCGCATGCGCCACGCCTACGGTGTCCAGCATCTCGCTCAGCGTCCCGATCTGGTTGGCCTTGACCAGGATCGAGTTCCCGATACCGCTCCCGATGCCCGCGCGCAGCAACGCGGCATTGGTGCAGAACACATCGTCACCGACCAGCTGGCATCTGTCGCCCAGCCGGGACGTCAGCAGCTTCCAGCCCCCGGCATCGTTTTCAGCCATCCCGTCCTCGATCGAGAAGATCGGGTAGCGTGAGGCGAGTCCGGCCAGATAGTCCACCTGGGCCTCGCTGGACCGCGTCACGCCCTCCCCGCGATAGACGTATTCGCCGCCGGCAAAGAGCTCGCTGGCCGCGGGATCGATGGCCAGCATCACCTCGGTGCCCGCCCGGTATCCGGCTGTCTCGATGGCCCGCAGGATAAACTCCAGCGCCTCCTCCGCCGTGCGCAAGTCGGGCGCAAAACCGCCTTCGTCCCCCACATTCGTATTGAAGCCCGCCGCCTTCAAGGCAAGCCGAAGCGTGTGGAAGATCTCCGACGCCATGCGCACCCCTTCGGCGAAGCCCGGCGCGCCCACCGGCACGATCATGAACTCCTGGAAATCGATCGTATTGTCCGCATGCGCCCCGCCGTTGATGATGTTGATCATCGGTACGGGCAGCACACTGGCGCGCGGGCCGCCGACATGCGCGAACAAGGACGAGCGCGCCGACGCGGCCGCGGCGTGTGCCACCGCCAGCGAAACGCCCAGCAGCGCATTGGCGCCGAGGCGTCCCTTGTTCGGCGTGCCATCCAGCCGGATCATGATGTCGTCGACCTGCCGTTGCTCGCGGGCATCGACGCCGGCAAGCGCCGCGCGCAGCTCGGTGTTCACCGCGCCCACCGCGCGGGTCACGCCCTTGCCCAGGTAGCGCCTGGGGTCAAGGTCCCGCAATTCCACCGCTTCCCGCTCGCCCGTCGAGGCGCCGGAAGGCACCGTGGCGCGGCCGGCCGCGCCGTCGGCCAGCGTGACCTCCACCTCCACCGTGGGATTTCCCCGGCTGTCCAGCACCTCATATCCCTGCACCCGCGCGATCTGGCTCATTCGCCACTCCTTTCATCAGAAATGCTTGGCCAGCGGCATCCGGCACGAAAGCTTCGTGAGTAATACTCACGCTACCGGATCGGCTTCCGAGGCTGGTCGCCGTATTGATTTGCTGCCGCAGTGGCAATGGAAAGGATGCTAGATTCATCCCGCCGCCGGCAAAACCGAGTTAATTTCCCGTATTCGTCAGTTTTCTTCATACAAGGACAGTTCATGCGGACGCTGCCCCCCATGTCCACGCTGCGCGCCTTCGAAGCCACGGCGCGAACCGGCTCCATCACGCGCGCCGCCGAAGAGCTTTGCCGCACGCACGGCGCGATCAGCCGGCAACTGCGCCTGTTGCAGGAGCATGCCGGCACGACGCTGTTCGACAAGGACGGCACCGGGGTGCGCCTGAACGAGCGTGGCCGGGGCATGTACGACGTAGTGCGGTCCGTGTTCGACCAGCTTGAACAGAGCTACAGCCGGCTGATCGACCAGGCGCGCGGGCCGAGCCTGCACGTGGCCTGCAGCGCCACGTTCGCGATGCGCTGGCTGGTGCCGCACATGGTGGACTTCTACCGCCTGCGGCCCGACATCCGGATCCGCCTGTCCATGACCTCCGCCCGCGAAATGCGCACGGAAGGCGCCGACGTGGTGATTGCCTGGGACCTGACCTCCTACCCGGAGCCCGACCGCCGGCGCGGGCTGCACCTGGCACCGGTAGCCTTCGGCCCCGTGTGCGCGCCGTCATATGCCGGCTCAGTGCGCTCCGGCGTGCGCATTACGCATGACTTCACATCCAGCGCCTGGGACCAGTGGGAAGCGCTATCCGGCCAACGCATCGCCCCTGCCGGCGAACTCACCTTCCCGCACACGCACCTGTGCATCGAAGCGGCGCTCTCAGGCGCAGGCGTAGCGCTGATCGAACAGAGGCTGATCCGCAAGGAGCTAAGGGATGGACAACTGCTCGCGCCATATGGCTTCGCGCAGTTCGAGTACGGGCTGATGGCAGTGCCCGCGGCGCGCGAACTGCCGAAGGACGCCGAGGTGTTTATCGCATGGTTGCGGGATAAACTGGCTGGCGAGCCCGGACCGGAGGCGTGCGAAAAACCGGATGGAAAGCCTGCCTCCGGGATGCCTCCCAAGCGCCGCAAAAGCCCCACAGGACGCACCAAAGCATAGCAAGCGCGCCCTGTCCCCCGGCCCCTCCCGGAAGCAGGAGCGTGAAACAAACCAGTGGATACCCGACGGCAGTTCGCGTCGAATGCAGAACCGAAACGAAGACCATGAAGAACCGAAGGATGTCAAAAAGGGAAGCGATATCAGCAGATCACGATTCGGTCTAGCCGTGTGGAGCGCCCCCAAGGGCGGGCCACACCGACCCGCGATGCGAAGCGAGCCGTCAAGGTGTACCAGGCCGTATGGGGCGCCTCGTCGGCAGGCAAAAAGAGCGGAAAAGAGGGGGCCATGTTTGAGTATCGCCTTAAGGCGATGCGAGTTTGGCCCCCGGCCGCTCTTTTTGCCTGCCGACGAGGGGGGGGTCGCCCCATCCGGCGCGCCTTTTTTGCCTACTTTTTTGGCAAGACAAAAAAGTAGGTCGCCGCCCCGCAGGGGTGGTGAAACTGCCTTTGACTTTAAGCCTTTGACTTTAGGCCTTTGACGTTAAGCAGTTGAAGTAAGCGTCAGCAACAGCCCACCGGACCCAACCATGTTCCAACTCCCCCCCACCCCACCACCCCCACCTCCAAACCCAATCAATATCAAGAACTCATCGCCCAGGCACGCTCACTACTGGCAGACGAAACCAACCCCACCGCCAACGCCGCCAACTTCTCCGCCCTGGTATTCCACGCCTTGCAAGATATCAACTGGGCCGGCTTCTACTTCTACGACGGCACCGAACTGATAGTCGGCCCATTCCAAGGCAAACCCGCCTGCGTACGCATCGCCCTCGGCAAAGGCGTCTGCGGCACCGCAGCCCAGACCCGCAGCACGCAAGTCGTCCGCGACGTCCACGCATTCCCCGGCCATATCGCCTGCGACGCCGCCTCCGAATCCGAGATCGTGGTCCCGCTGATCGCCGCCGACGGCACGCTCATCGGCGTGTGGGACGTGGACAGCCCGGTGGCAGGCCGCTTTGACGACGAAGATGCGGCAGGCATGGAGGCACTGTGCAAGGTGTTCATCGAACTCGGCTGGCCTCAGGCATAGCCGCCCTCATCACCTCCGGTCAGCCCCGGAGTACACGCATGCCTGAATGGCAAGTGCCTCTCTCACAGAAACGTGGCGAACCGTACACAGCGCAGGGAAATGCGCCGCAAGGGGATATAAGCTGACAGCTAGGCAAGGACGCCGGCCGTATCTTATCCAATGCCTGGTGCAGCACACGCCCATCCGACGGCAGCGGGTGCGGCCCTGCGCCGCACCCCGATCCAGCGGAATCAGGCCCACAGCGCCCTTGCAGGCGGCGGCTCGCCACTATAATCGGCCACCCATTGTCTCCATACAATATGTCCCTCACCCGTCGGCTCATCTTGTGGCTCGCGCTGCTCGGCATGGTGCTGCATGCACCGTGGCCGCAGATGGCCCACGGGCAGGTGGACGGGCGGATGGCCGACATGACGATCTGCAGCGCAAGCGGTATGCGCGTTGTCCCGATCGGCGAGCAAACGCACTTCCCTGAGGACGCACCCGGCAGCCATCACAGACTCGACGATGCCCTCTGCTGCCTGGTCTGCGCGGATCCTGGCAACACCAATGCGGTGCCGCACGCGCCGTTCGCCTTCCTCCCCCACCTCACCCAGCTTGGTCTTGCGCGGCCGGCATTGCAGCGCAATGCCTACCAGCCTCCGGGCCTCCTGCGCGCAACGGCCCGGGCGCCACCCCTGGCATGATCGCCTTCGCCTGATCGCCCCCCGCTCCGCGGGCGCGCGTCCATGCCACGAGCGGGCTATCGGTCCGCTCCAGACTTGCCCGGAACACCATGAATCCAGACCCTCGCGCCGGCATCGCCGGTGGCGCCTTGCCGTCACCGGCATTTGCATTCGCTTTCGTCAGCTGCGGCTGTACCTTGCTGTCGGCTGCCATCCTGGGGGCCGGCAGCGCCCACGCCCAGGACAGCGGCACAACGACAGCCATCGCGGCAGACCAGGGGGCACCAGGGGAACGGAGCCTGCCCGCGGTGCAGGTCACCGAAACCCGCTCCTTCGCCGAAAAGAATCAACTGCCGCAAACGACCGAGGGCATCACGGCACAGCAGGCGGCCGAGACCATCAACGTCATGGGCACCGAAGACATGCTCAAGTACCTGCCGGACGTGCTGGTGCGCAAGCGGTTCATCGGCGACACCCAGTCGCCCATGGCCACGCGCACCACCGGCATCAATGCCAGCGCGCGCAGCCTGATCTACGCCGACGGCGTCCTGCTATCCACGCTGATCAATAACAACAACGGCAACGGGTCGCCCCAGTGGTTCATGGTGGTGCCGCAGCAAGTCGATCGCATCGACGTGATGTACGGCCCCTTCTCCGCGGCCTACCCCGGCAACTCGTATGGCGCCGTGACGGAAATCACCACGCGGATGCCGAAGGCCTTCGAAGGCAGCCTGGAAGTCACGGGCGCCGTGCAGCATTTCGGCAAATACGGCACCAGCGAGAATGAGCCGGCCCAGCAATACAGCGCCACACTGGGCGACCGCGTGGGCAAGCTCTCGTGGTGGTTCAATGCAAACCACCTCAACAGCTTCAGCCAGCCGCTCAGCATCGGTACGGTCAGCCAGTCGACGACCCGGGCCGGCGCCGGGCTGCCGGTCATCACCGGCGCCATTGCGGACCGCAACCGCACAGGCGGCGCGATCCAGGTGATCGGCGCGGGCAATTTCGTCCACACATTGCAGGACAACGCCGCCGTCAAGCTGGCCTATGACTTCACGCCGACGCTGAGCGCGGCCTACACGCTGGGCTACTGGCAGAACAGCTCGAAGGCAAACGCCCAGACCTACCTGAGCACCGCCGCGGGCACGCCCTTCTATGGCGCCCAGAGCGGCAGCGTCAATATCGGCGGGTTCGCGTACAACGCCAACACCATCGCCGGCCAGTTCTCGAGCAACAACATCGAGCAGCAGCACCTGATGCAGAGCCTGAAGGTGGAAACCCATGCGAAGGGACTGTTCGACTGGGAAATGACCCTGAGCAATCTCTACTATCTCCGGGACCTGAGCCGCCTTTCCACCGGACTCTACCCGGGCGCGCAGAGCGGCGGCCCCGGCCGCGCCACCGACATGAGCGGGACCGGATGGACCACGGTCGATCTCAAGGGAACCTGGCGGCCGCAGGGCGCCGCGGGGGCGAACATCGTCAGCTTTGGCGCGCACTACGATCAGTTCAAGCTCGCCAGCCCTACGTACACGACGACGAACTGGACATCGGGCAGCAGCGGCCCGCTGTTCAGCAACTCGCTCGGCAAGACACAGACCAGCGCGCTGTGGCTGCAGGACGTCTGGCGCGTGGCACCCACCGTGCAGGCCACGCTGGGCGGGCGCTACGAATGGTGGCGCGCGTATGACGGCTTTAATTTCTCGACAGGCAGCAATGGCGTGGGGGTGCCGATCAACCAGCCCGGCGTGGACAAGTCGGCCTTCTCTCCCAAGGCATCGGTCACCTGGGACGCGACCGAGACCTGGTCGGTCACCGGCTCGTTTGGCAAGGCGTACCGGTTCCCCACCGTCGGCGAACTGTATCAATCCATCCAGACCGGCACGACCTTTGTCCAGGCGAATCCCTTTCTGCAACCCGAGCGTGTCATGTCCGGCGAACTGGCCGTCGAGCACCACAACAGCGACGGCAAGATGCGTCTCTCGGTATTCAACGAGTTCGTGTCGAACGCCCTGATCTCGCAAACGTCGACGGTCCCCGGCTTTGCCACGCCGGTCTCCTTTACGCAGAACGTGGGCAAGACACGCCAGGTGGGCGTGGAGCTGGCAGGCCAGCAGGACAATGTGCTGATCCACGGCCTGTCGTTCTCGGGCAATGTGACCTACGTCGATTCACGCATACTGTCCAACGACAGTTACGTCCCCACCATTCCGGGCGCGACATCGGTCGGCAAGCGGGTCCCATACGTGCCGACGTGGCGCAGCACCCTGGCGGTAACGTACCAGCCGGACAGCAAATGGGCCTACACCCTGGCGGCGCGCTACAGCAGCCGCGTCTATGCGACGGTTGACAACACCGACATCAACCCCGCCACCTATCAAGGCTTCGAGAGCTTCTTCGTCATGGACGCGCGGGTGCGCTACCAGTTCGACAAGCACTGGAGCGGCGCGCTGGGCGTGGACAACCTCAACAACCGCAAGTATTTCCTGTTCCACCCGTTCCCGCAGCGCACGTTCTACCTGACGGTGAAGTACGCGCTGTAGGCGGCGGCGGCCTTGGCAGTACCGGCCGCCGCATACCACTGGCTCCTACTCAGGCTGGATGCCCGCCGTCTTGATGATCTTGCCCCAGCGGTCCAGCTCGGCAAGCTGGAATCTGGCGAGTTCCTCGGGCGAAGACACCTTCACCTCCATGCCGTTCTCCGCCACGAAACGGCGGATCGACTCGGTTGCCATGGCTTTGCGCATCAGGTCATTGAGCCGGTTGATGACCGGCGCCGGCGTGCCTGCTGGCGCGTAGAGCGCGTTCCAGTAGCCGGACTCGTAGCCCGCCACGCCCTGCTCCGCGATGGTCGGCACGTTGGGCAGCAGCGGCGAGCGCTGTGGGCTGCTGACGCCGAGCGCACGCAGTTTGCCGGCCTTGACCTGCGGCAGGCTGGTGGTCAGGTCGACGATCATCACGTCGGTCTGTCCGGCGACAAGATCAATCACGGCGGGCGGATTGGCCTTGTAGGGGACATACGTGAGTTTCGTCCCGGTCATGTGCTGGAACTGCTCGGTGGCAACCCGCGCCGACGATGAGCCGGAGCCGAACGTCAGCTTGCCCGGCTCCGCCTTCGCCAGCGCGATGAATTCGGATACGTTCTTTGCCTTCACGTTGGGATTCACAACCATCAGCATGTAGCCCTGAACCACCTGGCCGATCGGTGCAAAGTCCTTGATGGGGTTGTAGGGCAGGTTCTTCACCAGATGCGGATTGGCGGCCTGCGTCGTGTTGGTGGTCATGAACAGCGTGTAGCCGTCAGGGGCCGAGCGCGCGACGAACTGCGCCGCGATGCCGCCGAATGCGCCGGGGCGGCTGTCGACGATGACCGGCTGGCCGGTCTCCCTGGTGATCTGGGCGCCCATGGCGCGGGCCAGGCCATCCGTGGTGCTGCCGGGACTGGAGCCGATCACGATGGTGATCGGCTTGGCCGGATAGGATTGCGCGCCGGCCATGCCGCACGCGAGCACGCCCATGGCGATGGCCGCCAGAAATTGGATTCGCATCTTGTCTCCTGTGATCCTGGTTATTGTCTTTTGGCGCTGGGGAAGGCGGCTGCCGGCGCTCAAGTGGTGAGGCTGAACTCCGGCCGTTGCCCGGCCAGCGCCTGGGCAATGCTTGCCAGGACCATCTCCCCCATGGCCGCCCGCGTCTGGTGCGTCGCGCTGGCGCGGTGCGCCTGCAGCGTGACGTTGTCCAGCGCGAACAGGGCTTCGGGCACGTTAGGCTCATCCACGAAAACATCCAGCCCGGCGCCAGCGATCCGGCCGGCAACCAGCGCCGCGACCAGATCGTCTTCCCTGACCAGCCGGCCGCGCGCGATATTGATCAGGTAGCCATCCTTGCCCAACGCGTCGAGGACCTCGGCATTGACGATGCCCTCCGCCTTGTCCGCGGCGGCGGCAAGAATCAGCGCATCGCTCTGGCGGGCCAGTTGGACGAGGTCGGCCACGAAGGTGTGAGGGACATCCTCCATCGCCTTGAGGTCGGTGTAGGCGATGGGGCAGCCGAACGCCGCCATGCGGGTCGCGATGGCACGGCCCACGCGCCCCATGCCGACAATGCCCACACGCATGCCGCTGACGCGGCGGGCCAGCGGAATGGCGCTCGGCTGCGGATGGCGGACCCAGTCGCCGGCGCGGATAAACCGATCGCCCGGGCACATGCCCCGGCAAGTGGCGATCAGCAGGCCCACGGCGAGATCGGCGACGTCCTCGGTCAGCGCCCCGAACGTCCCGGTAACCGGCAGGCCGCGCGCGCGGGCGTATTCGAGGTCGACCGCGTCGGTGCCGACACCGTTGACCGCCACCACCTCGAGCGCGGGCAGTTGCTCCATCATCGCCCTGGCGATGCCGGTGTGGCCGCCGGTGACGACCGCGCGGATCGAGGCGCCGTTCTCGCGCAGATAGGCATCCTTGTCGGCTTGCTCGAACAGCCGGTGCACGGTGTAGAGCGAATCCAGCTTGTCGTTGATCGCAGGGACCAGGATCGGGTTGAGCTGGAGGATGTTGGCTTTCATATCGGAGGTCCTGTCAGGAGGGAACCGCTTTTGAGGGGCGTAGGCGAGTTATCAGTCATCCTATGACATAGCAAACCTTCAAGCAAGGACACGCTACGGATTTCAGGGTTAACACCGGAAAATCCGGGCCAGAAACGTACCAGCAGCCATGAACACATCACCTCTTGTTGTATGACAACATAACATGTGAGCGGTGAATCACGACGCCATCCGGGAACCAGGCAAGGCGGTTGGGAAGAGCGCGCGGCAAGGGCATTACTGCCGATGAAGCGGCGGTCCTGGCGAACCGCGCCAGCCATCCCGCCCCCTGTAGAATCAGCCTCCATGCAACCCTGGGATTTCCCGCATGGACTCTCACGCCCCGGATCGCAGCGCGCTGACGCCGCTGGCCTATCACGCAACGGTGGTCGACTACCTGCGCAGCCACGAGCCCGATGTCTGGCGCTGGGCCAGCGCGCGCACGACCCGTGCCGAGCACCTGGAGGCGCTGCGCCTGATGCTGTTGCGCGACACCTATCGCATCGATGCCGAGGCGCACGCCGATGTGCATGCGGCGCTGGCCCAGGCCATGGCGCGGCTGGGCGTCGATGCACGGGCCACGCTGTACCAGTCCCCCGGGCAGGAAATGAACGCGTCGCTGGTCTATGTGCCCGGCGAGGTCCACATCATCCTGCAAGGGCCGCTGCTGGAGCGCCTGTCGGCGGTGGAGCTGCTTGCGGTGTTCGGCCATGAGCTGGCCCATTACCTGCTGTGGTCACGCGACGACGGCCAGTTCCTGGTGGCCGACCGCATCCTCAACGACGCGCTGGCCGCGCCCGGCACCAGCGGCAGCCATCGCGAGACCTACCGGCGCTATGCCTTGCACACCGAGCTGTTTGCCGACCGGGGCGGCGCGGTGGCCGCCGGCGCGGTGGCGCCAGCCGTATCGACGCTGGTCAAGGTGCAGACGGGCATAGGCAGCGTCGACGCGGCGGCCTACCTGCGCCAGGCCGCCGAGATCGAATCGCACGAGGCGGGGGCCAGCAACGCGCACAGCCATCCGGAGACCTTTATCCGCGCCCGCGCGCTGGCGCTGTGGTGGGAGGGCGCGGCCGGCCTGGACCAGTGGATCGAGACCCGGCTGCATGGTCCGCTGGCGCTGGAGCGGCTTGACCTGCCGGGGCAACGACGGCTGCAGGCGCTGACGCGCGGCTTCCTTGCCCATTACCTGGCCGGCACGCCGCTGGCGAGCGAGGCGGTGCTGGCACAGGTGCGCATGCTCTTTCCCGACTGGCGCGACGACGAGCCCGCGGTGGGCCCGGAGGCATTCGCCGCGGAGGTGGCCGGCGATGACGTGCGCGCCTACCTCAATGCGCTGATGATGGACCTGGCCCTGGCCGACCCGGACCAGCAGGAGGCGGCGCTGCTGCGCGCCGGCCGGGTGGCGCAGGCGCTGGGCAGCCTGGACGCGCTGCACGGCAACCTGCGCCGCGATGCCGGCTTCGGCAAGCGCGAGATGGACCGCTACAACCGCCAACTGGCCAAGGAGGCCCAGGCATGAACGACAGCACGATCGCCAACAGCGCGCCGCGTACCCTGCGCGCCTTGATCGAGGCGCAGGCGGGCGCGGCATTGCCCACCGACGACGTACTGGTGCTGATGCTGCCGCTGTTCCAGCAGGTCGCCGCGTTGCACGCGCAGGGCAGGGTCGCCTCGCTCGACGCCGACAGCATCCTGGTGGGCGAGGACGGCGCGCTCGGCCTGCGCCGGCCGGACGGCGAGCTGCCGGTCATGGATATCGGCGCCGTGCACCGGGTGCAGCCGCATCCGGCTTCGGGCCTGAACATCGTCGGCACGCTGCAGCGCGGCCACGCAGACGACGGCCGCCGCGAGGAAGCCGACCTGACGGTGCAACTGGATCCCGCAGCGCCGATCGAGCGCCCGGTGTACCTGCCCGGCCCGGCCAGCTGGGAGTTGCTGGTCGGCCACCACGACGAGATCGGCGACATCTTCCTGCTCGGCATGGCGCTGGCCAGCCTGGCCTGCGGCGCGGACCTCGCCGACGAGGACGATCTGCGCGAGTTCGTTGCCTGCCGCCGCAACCTGTTCCTGCTGCACGAGCGGCTGCACCCCATCGTGGCGGCGGTGATCGTGGAGATGACCGAGATCAACCGGCACGACCGCGCCACCGACGTGGCCTCGCTGGCCACGCGGCTGCGCACCTGGCGCGAGCAGCCGCTGGCCCTGGAGGTGGAGCGTGCGCTGGCCGGGGCCAGCGGTGCCGCGCCGCGCCGCACGGCGGTGCTCGCGCATCTGCGCGACCGCCTGTTCGACCTGTCCCGGCGCAACCGCCTGCTGTACTTCCGCCCCACCGCGGCCAGCGTCAACCTGACTGTGGCCAGCGTGCCGCTGATGCTGCAGATCGAAAGCGTGCGGCCGGAGCACATCTGCACTTGGGGCGGCCCGTTCGCCGCCGAGCTGGTGGACGGCAAGCCGGTTTCACTGCAGCGCTGGCTACGCTTCGACGACCAGCCCTACCTGCCGGCGGCGCTGGACCGGCTGATCGCCGAAACACGCCGCGACCGTGCCGAGTTCGGCTTCAGCAACCTGCGCCTGGTAGTGGCGTTCCTGCGCTGGCACAACCTCAAGGAAGCACCGGACGAGCGTATCGTGACGCCGCTGCTGTGGCTGCCGGTGGAACTGGTCAAGCGCAAGGGCGTGCGCGACCAGTACGTGATCCAGTGCACCAGCGGCGAGGCCGAGTTCAACCCGGTGCTGCGCCACCACCTGAGCCAGCTGTACGACATCCGCCTGGACGAGACGGTGGACCTGGGCAAGACCTCGCTGGCCGAGATCCATGCCAGTCTCCTGGCGCAGATCCGCGGCTCCGAGCCGTCGGTGGAACTGCGCCTGGTGGACAAGGCCGCGGTGCGGCTGGTGCGGCAAAAGGCGCTGCAGCGCATGCAACAGTTCCAGCGCCGCAAGCCGGGCGTGGCCGCCGCGCGAGCAAGCGGCGGTGGCTGGCTGCCGCCTTACAGCTATGCGCAGGACGACTACCGCCCGCTGGGGCGGGCGCTGTTCGAGCACTGGGTCCGGCCGAGCGAGCTGCCACAGCGCTTCGAGGCGGGCGCCGCGCCCAGCGCCGGCCCGCGCCAGCCGAACATGGCCCAGCCTGCCGCCGGCACCGCCGACGCTGCCGATGCCGGCGACCGCAAGGGCTTTGTGCTGCAGGAATCCGAAGGCCACCGCTATGCCTGGGACCTGGACCTGACCCAGGTGACGCTGGCCAACTTCAACTACAAGAAGATGTCGCTGGTGCGCGACTACGCGCAACTGCTGGACGAACCCGGGCCCAACCCCGCCTTCGACCGCGTGTTCTCGATCGAGCCGCGCGACATCGAGACGCAGGCGCCGGCACCGCTGGCGCCGGGCGAGCAGTGGAGCGTGGTGGCGTCCGACGCCACGCAGAACGCCGCAGTCGGCCTGGCGCGCAGCCAGCGCAGCTTCATCATCCAGGGCCCGCCCGGCACCGGCAAGTCGCAGACCATCACCAACCTGATCGCCGACTACGCCGGACGCGGCAAACGCGTGCTGTTCGTCTGCGAGAAGCGCGCCGCGCTGGACGTGGTGTTCCACCGGCTCAAGCAAAGCGGGCTGGATCCGCTGTGCTGCCTGATCCACGACTCGCAGACCGACAAGAAGGCCTTCATCGCCGATCTGCGCGCCTGCTATGAGCAGTGGATCGCCCAGCCGCACGACGGCGACGCGGCCGCGGCGCGCCGGGCACAGGTGGCCGGTGCCCTGGCGGAGCAGCAGCAGCGTATCGACCGCTTCGAGTCGGCGATGGCGGCCGCGCCCGAGGCGCTGGGCGATAGCGTGCGCGCGCTGCTGCGACGCGTGGCCGGACTGCCCGCGGCGCCCGAGACCGGCCCGGCCATGCGGGAGCGCCTGCCGGCGCTGGCCAGCTGGGATCGCCAGCGCGAACTCACCCAGCGCGTGCATCGCGCCATGCGCGAGCGCTTTGGCATGGACGCGCTTGCCGCGCACCCGTTCGCCCGGCTGCCGCGGGAGCTACTGGCCGACGAGCGCGCTTTCGGCCGCGCCGAGCAGTTGTGCAGCGATACCGAGGCGCTGTTCGACGCGCTGGACCCGCTGCTGGACAGCACCGCCAGCCTGATCGGCCACGACACCACGCTGGAACAGGCCCGTGCGATCGCCGCCGATTGCCAATGGCTGCTCGACACCGGCCTGGCCGCGCACCTGGACCTGCTCGATCCGGCCTCGCCGGCACAAGGCGCGCTGCGCCAGGTGCGGGCCGAGCTTGAAACGCGCGCCCATGCGCTCACCGCCGCCCGGGCGGCAACGTCGAACTGGCGCGACAAGCTCAACCCCGGCGACACTGAGTCGGCGCTGGCGCTGGTCCGGCGCCTGGAGCCGTCGCTGGCGCGCTGGCTGCAGCCGGCCTGGTGGCGCCTGCGCGGCGAGCTGAAGCGCCGCTATGACTTCGGCAAGCATGCCGTGCATCCGGGCTTCGGCAAAGTGCTGGAGGCGCTGGCCGCCGAGCACGCCGCCGGCGCCGCGCTGGCCGCGAGCGATGCCGACAGCCGCCAGCGCTATGGCGTCAGCGAGATGCAGGCCTTCCTGCGCGCGCTGGCCGAACTGGAGCAGCGCCTGCAGTCAGCCAGCGGTCCGCGCGCACTGGTTGCCCATCTGCGCCAGGCTGTCGATCCGGCCGCCACGGCGCGCGCGCAGGCCGGCGCGCGCGAGGCGCTGGACAAGCTGGCCCTGCGCGTGCGCGACGGGCTGACCCTGGCTCCGGACGCACGGCTGGGCGACGTCGCCGAGCTGCTGCGCGACCTGCGCGAAGCGCTGGACGACCTGCCCGACCTGCTGCCGCTGCTGCGTGCCGTCCATGCCGCGGATCCCGCCTGCGCCGTGACGCTGCAGATGCTGGACCACGCACCGGAGCAACTGGAGGCGCTGGTCGCCGACGAGGCATTGCGCCGCCTGGAGCGCGAGATCCCGGCGCTGGCGCATTTCAGCGGCGCGGCGCTGGCGCAGGCCGCGCGCGCGGTAGCGCAGGGCCAGCGCGAACTGCTCGCCCTCAATGCCCAGGTGATACGCGCAACGCTGCACCGGCAGTTTGCCGAGCACGTGCGCCAGTCCTCGCTGTCGGCCACGCAACTGGACGCCGACGGCAAGGCATTCAAGAAGCGCTATGCCACCGGCCGGCGCGAACTGGAACACGAGTTCGGCAAGAGCATGCGCCACCGCTCCATCCGCGACCTCAGCGACGACGAGACCGGGCTGGTCATCAACGACCTGAAGCCGATCTGGCTGATGAGCCCGCTGTCGGTGTCCGACACGCTGCCGCTGTCGCCGGACCTGTTCGACGTGGTGATCTTCGACGAGGCCAGCCAGATTCCCACCGAGGAAGCGGTGCCTGCGCTGAGCCGGGCGCGCCAGGTGGTGGTGGTCGGCGACGAGATGCAGCTGCCGCCGACCAGCTTCTTCTCGGCCAGCGGCGCCGAGGGCGACGACGAGATCGTGGTGGAGGAGGAAGGCGAGCGCATCGCCATCAACCTGGACTCGGACAGCCTGCTGAACCAGGCCGCGCGCAACCTGCCCGCCACACTGCTGGCGTGGCACTACCGCAGCCGCCACGAATCGCTGATCAGCTTCTCCAACGCCGCCTTCTACGACGGCCGCCTGGTGACCATTCCCGACCGTCTGCTGGAGCAGGCCGAGGACGAGGCAGCGCCGCTGCGCTCGGACCAGGAAGACGCCGGCATCGCCGGGGCCGACGCGCTGCTGGCGCGGCCGGTCAGCTTCCACCGGCTGGGCGATGGCGTCTACCTCGACCGGCGCAACGCGCCGGAAGCGCGCTATATCGCCCAGACCGTGCGCGAGATGCTGCGCCGGGAAACCGGGCTGAGCCTGGGCATCGTCGCCTTCTCGGAGGCGCAGCAAACCGCCATCGAAGCTGCGCTGGAGGCGCTGGCCAGCGAGGACGCGGACTTTGCCATGCGCCTGGAGCGCGAATACGTGCGCGAGGACGACGACCAGTTCAACGGCCTGTTCGTCAAGAACCTGGAGAACGTCCAGGGTGACGAGCGCGACGTGATCATCCTGAGCATCTGCTACGCGCCTGGCCCCGACGGCAAGATGCTGATGAACTTCGGCCCGATCAACCAGCGCGGCGGCGAGAAGCGCCTCAACGTGATTTTCAGCCGTGCGCGCCACCGCATGGCGGTGGTGTCGACGATCCAGGCGGAAGCCATCACCAATGTGCACAACGATGGCGCCGCCGCGCTGCGCGCTTTCCTGCAGTTCGCGCAAGCCAGCGCGCGCGGCCAGTTCGAACGCGCGCAGGCGGTGCTCGGCGCGCTGAACCTGGGCGCGCGCGATGCCTTCACGCGCCAGGCCGCGTCCGACAGCATCCGCGACGCGATGGCCGAGGCGCTGCGCGCGCGCGGCCACCAGGTGCACGTCAATGTCGGCCGTTCCCAGTTCCGCTGCGACCTGGCCATCGCCGATCCGTCCGCGCAGGGCTATGCGCTGGCGATCCTGCTCGATGCGCCGGCCGAAGCCGTGGCGGACACCGCCGAGCGCTACGTGTTCCGTCCCGGCATTCTGCGCAGCTTCGGCTGGCGGGTGCTCGACATTCCCGGCAAGGACTGGCTGCACGATGCGGGCGCGGTACTGGCCCGCATCGAAGCCATGCTGGCCGATGGCGAGGACCGCGCCCTGGATGCGGAAGTCGAGCCGCTGGCGCCGGTGGTGGCACCACCAGCGCAACCGCTGGCGCCGGCTTCGGATTCAGGTTCGGCCAACGACGCCAGCACCGGCACTTGCGCAAGCGGCGCCAGGCAAGCGGAACTGGTGCGGGCGCTTCGCTTCGAACAGGGCAGTTCGCGCAAGTTCTGGCGCGCCAGCCTGAGCGGCACCGAGCTGAGCGTCAGCTACGGCCGCATCGGCAGCGGCGGGCAAGTCAACCTCAAGCAGTTCGACACTGCCGAGCGGGCCCGTCGCGAGATGGACAAGCTGGTGGCGGAGAAGCTGCGCAAAGGCTACGTAGAGGAGTAGGCGGGACGGCTGCCCGGGGCGGCAGCAGCCGCCCCGCCCCCTCATTCACAAGGTGTACAACAGGCCAAGCACGAGCAGGCATCCGGCAAGCTTCAGGTAATAGCTGCCGCCGTGACGGGGTTCGCTTGTGCGCGGTGCTTTGGTGAAATGCGGCGTCATATTGCTTACCGGGCTGGTCAGGGGAAGCACAGGCAATGCGCGCTCTGGGCCCGCGAGCATTCCGGCTCCGCGGCGCCACCGAATTGCCGGGCCTTACAAGGTTAGGAACTGGCCCATGTAAATGGCGTAAAGAGGTGTTGCCCTGCCATAAAGCTTTCGTAAATCCCGTCTCCACCGCGGTGCCGCTTCATGTACTTGGGCGCGGGCGGTATCGGACGCGCCCCGGCAAGCGTGCTGCGCGGTGATTCCCCACCTACAATTGATTATCCGGGGCGATTCGGCGCGGACCTTTGCTTTGTTGGGAGCCGGCTATCGCGGTCGCCCCGCCAACCCGTTCGGCCAGGTTTCGGGCAGACCGGCAGCATACCCAGGCCCCGTCACAGCAGGCCATGGATGACGTTCCGGCAAAGGAGCACGATCGATGCGATCGCCAGGCGGATCCGGCACGCGGCTGAGAGGCATTGCCGTCAGGATCGTGGCGGTCGTCGCCGCGCTGATCGTCGTCAGCCGCGTCACCGGCATGCTGGTTGACTGGCTGTGGTTTTCCTCCGTCGGCTACGCGGACGTCTTCTGGACGATCCTCTTTACCCAGGCGCTTCTTTTCGCCGCCGTCTTCGTGGCTTCGGCGGGCGCGGTATGGGCGTCGGGATGGCTGGCGCACCGCTACGCGAGCCCTGGCGCCTGGAAGCTGGAGACGGCATCCCCGCCCGGGATGCCGGAGGTCCTGAGCGAACTGGTCGGCGACGTCGCGCCACACGTCCACTGGCGCACCGCCATCGCCGGGGCCGCCGTCCTCGTGGGCCTGTTCCTCGCCGTCAGCGAAGCCTCGGACTGGGACATCGCGCTGCGCTATGTCAATCAGGTGCCCTTTGGCAAAGGCGATCCGATCTTTGGCAAGGACATCGGCTTCTACCTCTTCTCGCTGCCCGCCTATATCGCGCTCAGGAACTGGTTGCTATTGCTGCTTGGCTGCAGCGCGGCCGTCGCCGCCGTGGTGTACGGACTGCGCGGCGACATCGCCTTCCTGCAGTCGCCGCGCGGGATTTCGCCAGCGGCCGCCACCCACGGCTCTGTGCTGCTGGGACTGTTCTTCCTGCTGCAGGCGTGGTCTTACTGGCTCGACCGCTTCCTGCTGCTCTACGGCGACAACGGCGTCGTGGTGGGCGCCGGCTATACCGATGTCCATGTCGGGCTGCCGGTCCTGTGGCCGCTGATCGGCCTAGCCACCGCTGCCGCGCTCGCCTCATTGGCCAATATACGCTGGCGGAGCTATCGGGTTCCCGCGGTGTCGGCGCTGATCGTGTTCGGCGGCGCATTCGTCTTCGCCGTGGCCTACCCGGCGCTGTTCCAGCGCTTCTATGTCAAGCCGAACGAGCTACAGCTGGAAACGCCCTATATCCAGCACAATATTGCGCTGACGCGGGAGGCCTATGGCCTGGCGCAGATTGCGGTAAAGCCGTTTCCGGCCCAACAGAACCTGAATCTCGCCACGCTCCAGGCCAATCGCCCGACCATCGACAACATCCGCCTGTGGGACTTGCAGCCGTTGCGGGATACCTATGCGCAGTTGCAGGAGATCAGGACCTATTACAAATTCCTGGCGACGGACATCGACCGCTACCGGTTTGCCGCCGGCTATCAGCAGGTCATGCTTTCGGCGCGGGAACTGGAGCCGTCGTTGCTGCCGGCAAATGCCCAGACCTGGGTCAACCTGCATCTGCTGTTCACCCACGGCAACGGCGTCGTGATGTCGCCGGTCACGGAGAAATCCGCGGAGGGCTTGCCCTCTCTTTACCTGAAGGATATTCCGCCCGTCTCCAACGGCGGCCCCGCCATCCGCGAGCCGCGCCTGTACTTCGGCGAAGGCGGCAAGGGCTACGTTATCGTCAACGGCAACGCGCCAGAGTTCGACTACCCCAAGGGCGACGAGAACGTCTATACGAACTACAGCGGGCGCGACGGCATCGGCATCGGCAGCCTGGCGCTGCAGGCCCTCTTCGCCTGGCAGTTCGACGATCCCAACATCCTGGTGACAGGCTACATCACACCCGCAAGCCGGATCCTGCTCCATCGCAACATCCAGGACCGGGTACGCACGATCGCCCCGTTCCTCAGCCTCGACCATGACCCCTACATCGTCGCAAGCGGCGGGCGGCTTTACTGGATTCAGGATGCCTATACCACCAGCCGCTGGTTCCCGTACTCCCAGCCGGCCAGCGAAGACGGCGACAACTACATACGCAATGCGGTCAAGATAGTGATCGACGCGTACAACGGGACTGTCGACTTCTATGTCAGCGATCCCGCCGATCCCATCGTGCGGACGTACCAGCGCATTTTCCCGGGCCTGTTCAAGGCACTGGGCACGATGCCGCAGGACCTGCAGCAACATATCCGCTATCCCGAGGACCTGTTCCTGATCCAGGCGCAGATCTACCGCGCTTACCACATGGAAGCGCCGGAAGTCTTCTACAACCGGGAGGATCTCTGGCAGTTCCCCCGCAAGCTGGCCGACATTGACGCCGGGACCGGGGCGGGGGCTGGCCCCGGCGTGCCGATGACGCCTTACTACATGATTGTGCGGCTCCCGGCGGAGCCCCGCGCCGAGTTCGTTCTGATGCTGCCGATGGTGCCCAGCCGGCGCGAGAACATGATTGCGTGGCTGGCGGCACGTTGCGATCCCCCCGACTACGGCAAGCTCGTCGTCTACGCGTTTCCCAAGGACAAGCTGATCTACGGGCCGTTCCAGATCGAAGCGCGCATCCAGCAGAACACCGAGATCTCCCAGCAGATTTCCCTGTGGAACCAGATGGGTTCGCGCGTCATCCGCGGCCATCTCCAGGTCGTGCCCATCGAGAACGCGATACTCTACGTCTCCCCGCTCTACCTGCGCGCGGAGTCCGGGCAATTGCCCGAGCTGAAGCGGGTGATCGCCGCCTACGGCGACCATGTGGTCATGGAGGAGACCTTGGGCGCCGCGCTGGCGGCGCTCTTCAAGGAAGCCGCCCCCGCGGCGGCGCAGCGCCAGGGCACGTCGGACAGCCGCGCCCGCGAGGCGCTCGCCCACTATGACCGCGCCATGGAGCGGTTGAAAGCGGGCGACTGGACCGGCTTTGGCGTGGAACTCGATGCCCTCCGGCCACTGCTCGAAGCGCTCGGCGCCGGGCGCTCCAATGATCAAAAATGACGGCTGGCTATTCCACTGGTAACTGGCAACTGGTGACTGATGACTGGTGGCATCCGAGGATGAGGCCTATATCCAGGTAGACCAGCTGGGCACTGAAATGGCCAGCGGCGGCATGAACAGCACGCTGCGCGACGCCGCCCGCTTTGCCGAAGTGATACGCAAGGCTGCCTCGGGAGACCCCCCGGATGCCATCGCTGGCAAAGCGGTTCGGATCGCCCTGAAGGCCAAGGGGAAGATGCGCCCCTTACTATGGCCGTTCCGTGCGGCGGAACCGCTTCCAGAGCCGTCGCTGATTCTCCCGATCAGCGACGAGGCGTGCCGACAGGAATCCTCTGGCATAGATTGCGCCGCCTGAGACACTTTCGTCGGCCTGCTGAAGACAAGCGAGGAGGTGGCCAGCCACGGCCATGTCATTGCCCCAGCCAAGGTCATCCTGCAGCCTGGCGAGCACGCCGCGATAATTGTCCAGCGATTTCCGCTGGAACAGCGACGCGAAAAATTCGGCTGCATAGCGCAGCTTCTTCGCGGCAATACGAGCGCGATGCCGCCGTGGCGCGTCGAGCTTGTGCAGCCCACGCCCGCGACGGACAAGCTTGCGATGGCGCGCGCGCAGCACATCGCGAGCCAGCTCGCTTGCCGGCATGGCCAGCAGCATTTGCTTTGACGGTTCCGCATCACCCTGCCAGGACGCAACCGCCATCCAGTGTCCCAGCGCGAGAACCAGCCGCGCATAGCGCGCGGAACGAACCGCTTCGGCGGCATCATGCCGTCGAGCACTCGCAATCTCGGCGGCGGCCTCGCTGACACGCCGAAGGCCAGGGAGGTCGTCCTCCCCCGCCGAAACCTGAGGCAGCGTCGAATGGGCAAGCACCTCCCAGTCCCTGGACTTGCCCAACTCGCCTGCAATCCATTTGATTTCGTCCTGCAGCCCGGCGGGCAGCGTGACCACGCCGGAGAACATATCGAGCGCAGAGCGAAAACGGCGTAGCCCGACGCGCATCTGATGTACGCCCTCCGGCGACCGCGCGCTCGCGACTACAGCTTCGTTGGCGTGGACTTGCGCAAGGCAGTTCCGCGCGATCTCCCGGAAAGCATCTCCCACGGAGCCCTGCCGCTCCAGCACGAGCGGCGTCGCACGCAGGGCTTTCGGCTTCTCGCAGACAAGCAGGCCGTAGCCGCGATCGCCTTTGCTCGCCAGGCTAAGGCGCACCGGCACCGTGTCGGCCAGATTCAGCGCCAGAGCATAGAGGTGGTCCGCCTTGCCACGCTTGAGTTCCAGCTCCAGTTCGGAAAATGACTGGCTTGATTCGCCGGCAACCACGGTACAGGTATCGATCGCGAGCTCGACTTCATCTCCCTCGGGAAGCCCTAGCAGCCACACGGTGCGGCAAACGTCCGTACAGAACGCCGGTGCCAGCTGCTCCTGCAACTGGTGCGTCTTCAGCACCGGTGAGAGTGTCGATGTCTCCGGCACGATCGCCAGCAATGCAGCGATATCGGGCGCGTTGCCGGCAACCGGCGTTTCGTACTCTTCTCGCTCGAACAGGCCCGCACGGCGTGCGCCCGCTGACTTCAAGGTCTGCACATAGTGACCGGCCGCCTGACGAATCCGGAGCGATGCGGCCTGCCGCCAGAGCAGCAGATCCGGCGTGTCGAAGTAGTCGCTACGCAACGCTTCCTCGCGCGGCGGTTGCACCTGCAATGTCGGGAGCAGGGGAAGGTCGCGCAGGACCTGAGACTGTTCCTGCGCAAGCTCGAACTTCAGTTCCCTCGCCATGGCATGTCTCTCCCCGCCTGAACCACGAACGTGCGTTTGAAAGGTGCTACGGGATTCTCCGGCGGGCGGGCCGCCACCCATGCCGCGCAAGCGGTCTCCGGGAAATTCCCTGAGGAACGCCAGCCTGCGAATTGATATCCTAAGGTTAGACCCTCTCGTTAATGGCTGGAGGGTCGCGCATTGCGTCGGGAAGATTTCCGCTCACCCGCCTATGCACATCCAGCCAACACCGGCGGGTGGGGCCGCAAGAAAGCTGAGCCGAAGTTCGCCACTGCGCGCTGGCGGACTCCGTGCATACGATAAAAGCGAGAGGTGCATGGAAAGTAACAGGCGCGCCGGCTATTACGAATTTAAGGCCTACACCGAGCCACTTACGAATGGAAAGCACCAGGGATTCGTTCTTGTCCGCCATCACACACTTGCCGGGACACTGCAGACGGTGTTTCGCGCGGGACGGCCTTCCATGGAAGAAGCCGAGGCCTTTGCCATGGCCGAGACGCGGGTCGCCGATCTCATTGAACTGATCGGCAGCGGTCGGCTGCCCCCGTCTTCGCGGGCGCAGCCCGGCTAGCTGCCTTGGGACGAACACCGTGGAAGTGGTTGCTACGCCAGTTGAAATTCGAGCCCCCATTTACAGCAGCACTGAGAGCCCCGGAACCTATGTCCAAGACCATCAAGAAGCAGTACCTGAAGGCGCTCAACCGACGCCTGAAGAAGGAATCGGCAGGCCGGTTCGATACGGTGTTTGTCTTCTATCCGGTCGGCTCAAAGCCGAAAAAGGCGACTGGCGTGACAGCAAGCTCGCCCGCCGATGAGCACGTCCTCGCAGTCATGGACGCTGTCCAGGCTCGCGTATTCGCCAGGTTCGAGGATTCGGAAAAGCGCGGATAGGCAGATATTCCGGCGACGGCAGGCCGCATCGACCCCATGACGCAAATGCAACCCGGGCCGTACCTGCCACGACCCGGATTCCGGTCAACGCGGCGCTCCCGCCCATTTGCCCGGGAGTGCTCTTCGGCGCTGATGCGTCATGCGCTGCCGTCGCTTGACGCACTCGCGCCGGCGAATGCATTGTGGTCGCGCCGCCAGACCTGATGCTGGCTGTGCCGAGCCACGCCATCTAAAGTCACCATACAAATAAAGCAGCGGCTTGGACGAGCTCAACCGTCGCGCAGCGCTGCGGGCCAAAAATCTATCTTGCATATATCTGACTTATCAACTACTGTTTCATCAACAACATCGATGAGGTCTCACCGTGGATCATTACTCGAAGGAGAACTATCAGCTCATGCAGAGCGTCGGGTACTTTCTCAACCGTGCCCGCGACGGCCTCCTGATCGAAATGGATGCGGCTCTGAGAGACCTGGACATCACTGCCCAGCATATGGGGATTCTGCTCCTCCTGACGCGTGGCGAGGCCCACACGCCGTTCGAGATGAGCAGGCTGCTCTGCATCGACAGCGGCCTGATGACCCGCATGCTGGACAAACTGGAAAGCAAGGGCCTGCTGGCGCGCAGCCGTAGCGTCGACGATCGCAGGATGGTCAACCTCACGCTGACGGAAAAAGGCGTGGCCGTGGCAGAGCGCATTCCGGAAGTGGCGCCGAAGGTGCTCAATGCCCGATTGAAGATGTTCAGCCCGGAGGAATTCGCTGAATTTCGCCGGCTCCTTGCCAAATTTGCGAATATTTGATCGCTTTTTTTGCTCATTTAACTGACAGGTCAGATAATGTACAATCAGATTACCTCTTCGACACGCCGCTTCGCGGGCCCCACGCTCTCGGTGTTGATGGCGGCGGTCCTGGCCGGCTGCGCCAACTATGCCGGCATCCGCAGCGACAAGCACATCGCCGAAGCCACTGCCTACGCCACCACGCAGAGCATCCCCGCCGAGCAAGGCCGCTGGCCTTCGGCGGACTGGACCGACCAGTTCGGCGATGCCCAGCTCAAGGCGCTGATCGGCGAAGCGCTGCAAGACAGCCCGTCGCTGGAAAAGGCCCGGGCTCGCGTGGCCGCCGCCACGGCGCTCAGCGAGGGCGCCAACGCCAATACGCTGCCGCAGGTGGGTGCCGGCTATTCCTGGACGCGCCAACGTTTCTCGGAAAGCACGCTCGTGCCGCCCCCGTTCGCCGGGTCCTGGCAGTCGGAGAACAAGGCGGTCATCAACGCCTCTTTTGAACTCGATCTGTGGGGCAAGAACCGCGAAGCCCTGAAGTCCGCCGTATCCGCGGTGCACGCCAGCGAGGCCGAGGCGGAACAGGTGAAGCTGACGCTAAGCAGCGCGATTGCCCGGGCCTACAACGAACTGGCCCGCCTCTACGCGCTGCACGACATTGCGCAGGATGAAGTGAAGCAGCGCCGTGGCGTGCTGCGCGTGACCAACGGGCGCGTGGCCATGGGACTGGAGACCGAGGTCGAGAAGCGCACCGCCGAAGCCAACCTGGCCGCCAGCGAGGTTGCGCTCTCCTCGCTCGACGGCAATATCCAGCGCACGCGCTACCAACTGGGCGCGCTGCTCGGCCAGGGTCCGGACCGTGGCCTGGCGATCAGCCGCCCTGCCCTGGCCACCGGCGACGAAGTCCGCCTGCCCGACAACCTGCCGGCCGATCTAGTCTCGCGCCGCCCCGACATCGTCGCCGCTCGCTGGCGCGTCGATGCCACCCTGCACGACATCAAGGTGGCCAAGGCGGAGTTCTATCCGGACATCAACCTGTCCGCCGCGATCGGCCTCGACGCCTTTGGCTGGGGCCGCTTCTTGCGCGCCGCCAGCCGCACGGCCTCGGCCGGTCCCGCGATTCACCTGCCGATCTTCGATGGCGGCGCGCTGCGCGCGCAGCTCAAGGGCCGCTACGCCGAATTCGACTTTGCCGTCGCGAACTACAACGAGACCCTGGTGAACGCCCTGACCGATGTTGCGACCCAGCTCTCCGATATTCGCGCCATCGACACGCAGATCGACAGCGCGATCCGCAGCGACACCGCCGCGCAGCGCGCGCTGACCCTGGCTCTGGCGCAGTACAAGGCAGGCCTGACCAACCAGCTCACCGTTCTGAACGCGCAGACCAACGCACTCACCAGCAGCCAGGCGGTAGCCAACCTGCGCATGAATCGCCGCGACCGGCAGATTGCCCTCGCCGCGGCGCTGGGTGGCGGCTACACGGATGCCTCTGACGCGACCAGACAGGCGGCACAGTCCCGCTAACTCCGCTCTCAACCAAAACGAACACGAACTCGAACGCGAACTCGAACAGGTGACACCATGAACGAAACGACCAAGACCGACCAGGCTACCGCCGAAGCCCGACCCGCCAAGTCCGCCACGCAAAACACCCGCAAGCGGCTGCTTGCCTTGCTCGGCCTGGCCAGCGCGCTCGCCGTGGCCGGCTACGGCGCCTACTACTACAGCGTGGCGCGCTTTCACGAGGAAACCGATGACGCCTATGTCAACGGCAACCTGGTCCAGCTCACGCCGCAAGTCATCGGCACGGTGATCGCGGTCAATGCCGACGATACGCAGATCGTGAAGGCCGGCGAGCCGGTGGTATCCCTCGACGCCGCCGATGCCAGGGTTGCGCTCGCCAGCGCCGAGGCCGCGCTGGGCCAGACCGTACGCCAGGTCAGCGCCCTTTATGTCAACAACAACGTGCTCGACGCCACGGTGCGGCAACGCCAGGCGGACCTCGCCCGCGCCAGGGACGACCTGCGCCGCCGTACCGAGGTTGGCGAAGCCGGCGCCGTAGCCGCCGAAGACGTGGCGCACGCCCGCGATGCGGTCAAGGCTGCCGAAGCCGCGCTCGATAGCGCTCGTCAGCAACTGGCCTCGAACCATGCGTTGACGGACCAGGCGTCCGTTGCCGACCACCCCAGCGTGCTCGCCTCCGCGGCCAAGGTGCGTGACGCGTATCTGGCCAATGCCCGCAACACACTTCCCGCCCCGGTCACGGGATACGTGGCGCGGCGTTCGGTGCAGGTAGGCCAACGCGTTGCCCCCGGCACGCCGCTAATGGCGATCGTGCCGCTCGACGGCGTTTGGGTGGACGCCAATTTCAAGGAAGTCCAGCTCAAGCACATCCGCATGGGCCAGCCGGTCGAACTGCATGCCGACCTGTACGGCGGCAGCGTGTCCTACCACGGCAAGGTGGTGGGCTTCTCGGCCGGCACCGGCAGCGCCTTCTCCGCGCTGCCCGCGCAGAACGCCACCGGCAACTGGATCAAGGTCGTGCAGCGCCTGCCCGTGCGTATCCTGCTCGATCCGGCGGAACTGCGCGCGCACCCGCTGCAGATCGGCCTGTCGATGCAGGTCGACGTAGCAACGCACACGGCAACCGGCTCGCAGCTCGCCACCGGCGGCGAAACGCCGTATCGCACGACCTATCGCACCGATGTGTTCCAGCGCTATGGCGAAGAGGCCGATCGCGAGATCACGCGGATCATTGCACAGAACAGCAACGGCAAGTCCGGTACGGACGTGGCGAAGCTGCCGGCGCAGCGTACGGCGCAAGGCGCGAAGCCTCAGCCGCTCATGCAAGCGGCCGGGGCCTGAGCGCCGCAATGCACCAGTCCTCTCTCGTCCATTTATCTGACATATCAGATTACTAGCCGGACCGCCGCCGCAGATTGTGCGGCGGCCGCCCCAGAGCGAATCTCTTTCGGAACGCCCCCATGCAATCCCCAGCCCAGACCCAGACCGCACCCGCCCCGCTCACCGGCGGCAAGCTCGTGCTGGGAAGCTTCGCCGTGGCCCTGGCCACCTTCATGAACGTGCTGGACTCGTCGATCGCCAACGTCGCGATCCCGACCATCTCCGGCAACCTCGGTGTGTCGATCGACGAAGGCACCTGGGTGATCACATTGTTCGCCGCGGCCAACGCCGTCGCGATTCCGTTGACGGGTTGGCTGACCCAGCGTGTGGGTCAGATCCGCCTGTTCGTCACCGCGATCCTCCTGTTCGTGCTGTCGTCCTGGCTGTGTGGCATTGCCCCCAACCTGACCGCGCTGCTCGCCGCGCGGATCCTGCAAGGCGCGGTGGCGGGACCGCTGATCCCGTTGTCGCAATCCATCCTGCTGGGCTCGTATCCCAAGGAGAAGAGCGCCATGGCGCTGGCGCTGTGGGCCATGACCGCCACCGTGGGCCCGATCGCCGGCCCCGCGCTGGGCGGCTGGATGACCGACAGCTACTCGTGGTCCTGGATCTTCTACATCAACGTGCCGGTCGGCCTGTTTGCCGCGGCCGTTACGTGGGCCATCTACCGCGACCGCGAGACGCCGGCCCGCAAGCTGCCGATCGACCTGGTGGGCCTGGCCTCGCTGATTACCTGGGTCGCCTCGTTGCAGATCATGCTCGACAAAGGCAAGGACCTGGACTGGTTCAGCTCCCCGGTCATCATCGTCCTGGCCGTGGTGGCTCTGCTCAGCTTCCTCTTCTTCGTGATCTGGGAGTTGACCGAAGAGAATCCGATCATCGACCTGCGCCTGTTCAAGGGCCGCAACTTCCTGGCCGGCACCGTCGCCATCTCGGTTGCCTTCGCGGTCTTCTTTGCCAACCTGGTCGTGTTGCCGCAATGGATGCAACAGTACCTGGCCTACCCGGCCGTCAACGCCGGCCTGGCGACCGCGCCGCTGGGGATCTTCGCCGTGCTGCTCACGCCGGTGCTGGGCAAGCTGATGCCCAAGGCGGAATTGCGCGTGCTTGCCACGCTCTCCTTCGTCGGCTTCGCGGCTGTCTTTTTCATGCGTTCCCACTACACCACCGGCGTGGATACCTTCACCCTGGTGCTGCCCACCCTGCTGCAAGGCATTCCGACCGCGCTCTTCTTCGTGCCGCTGACCGCGATCATCCTCTCGGGCCAGCCGCCAGAGAAGATTCCCGCCGCCGCCGGCCTGTCCAACTTCGCCCGCGTCTTCTGCGGGGCGGCAGGTACGTCGCTGGCCACGACCGGCTGGAACAACCGCGCCGTGCTGCACCACGCCCAACTGGCCGAGCAAGCCGGTCCGAACAACCCGCTGTACGGTGCCGCCCTCCAGTCGATCCAGTCGACACTGGGCTTCACGCCGGGCCAGGCCGTCGCGTACTTCGAGCGCAGCCTGAACACGCAAGCCATCATGCTGGGCCTGAACGACATCTTCTGGATCTCGGGTGTGATCTTCATCATGATCGTGCCGCTGATCTGGCTCACCAAGCCGGTCAAGGGCCAGGTATCGGAGGCTGCCGCGGCCGCGCACTGAAGCGTCCGTTTCGCATGAGGTCAATCTGACTGCGCGCGTCGCAAGGACGGATTGCCTCCCAGCATGGACCATCCACTGATAAGCCAGAGCCATCGATGATGCAACGCACTTTCCTCATTGCCGCCGGCAAGCGGATCGGCCGTGCGTCGCACCGCCTTGCCGCCGCTAGCTGGCGCAGCGCGTCCTTCCTGTCGGTGACGGCAACGCAAGCGATGACCGTATCGATGGTCGGCGCCCTGCTGCTGCTGACACTGGCGTGCTCGTTGTACGCCATCGGAATGGGACTGGGACATGTGGGCGGCGTCCTGCGCTCCTCCGCGCTCGTCGCGGCCGTCAATGAGAACTGAGCACGGCCGGGCGATGAGCGATACGAGCGGAAACGCCGCACCAGAATGGGTTGGGTAGGCAGAGACATATTGAACGTCCAGCCCTTGACGCCAGGACTTGCGCGTCTTTCAACGCCAGGACACAAGCGAGGCTGGCCAACCGCGGCGAGCCACGCAGGCACGCTACAAGCGCTTAGGCCTTCGGTGGACGCCCGGTCTTGACGGCTTCGACTTTCGAGACCGCAGCCAGCAATTGCTTTGGCGACGTCGCGGCAAGAAGCAGCAAGCCTGCTCGCAGAAGCTCGCTCTTCTTGATGTGCACACCCGCATCGAGGCATCGCTGCTTGAGTTCATCGATTCTTGCGTAGTCGGACTTTGGCATCGTGAAGCTGTCACGCAGCACCTTTTCCTTCTTGGCACCCGGCGCCTTTTTCGGCGCGGCCGAGCCGGCGCGAGCTTCCACCTTTGGCGCCTTGCTCTTGTCGGCCCTCGTCACTGACTTCTTGCTATCCGAGCCCCGCGGCGCTTTGCCCTTGGTTGCGGGTGCGGCCCTAGCGGCCGCGTCCGCGCTCTTTGGAAAATGAAATACTTTTTTCGTGGGCGGCTTGATGATCGGTGAGTTCACGGCAGATTTGAAAGAAAAACAGAATAAACAGTATATACCGTTTATCGGCGACTTCCCGCGCCGCGCCGGTTCGAGTTCGCCGGTGCGGTGCAACCGGTGCCCCGGCGACCAGGCTCAGATGCACGCGTCGGTGGACGAGCTAGCATCCGGGTTCTGCCTGCCGAAGGTCACAAGCCGCACCCGCCGCCGCTTATCTGGTTTTTTCTTGCGGCGCTGCGCTGAACGTCTTGTTGGAAATCTTCCACACGCCGTCGATCTCCAGCAGCGTCATGTAGTCCGTGAATGTCACTTCCGGATATTGCAGTACAACCTTGGCGCTGCCGGCATTGCCGACGACGTCGAAATGCGTAATGAAGCGTTTGCGCTGAGCTTCATCAGGTGCGGGCTGGCCCTGAAAGCGAGCGGAGAATTCGTCGACGCTCAGGGAGTGCAGCACGCCGTCGCGAAACGAGACAATCCTCGCGTCCGGATGGAAAGCCAGGCGCATATATTCGGCCTTGCCGGTGATATGGGCTTTCAGGTAGTTCTCGATCGGCTCGAGAGCCGGTACATGTGGTGACGCCAGGCCTGCTTCACAAAATGTCATATTGTCCTCCGAACCCATGATCAGCTTGGGCCGATGCCCGCGCCGCGCTCTTCACTGCGTTTGATTGTATTCTACTTTTGCATACAACAACAACGGCGATGGCGCCTTTTATTGGCTGGCGGCTCTTGGTGGCAAGCCTGGGCGGCCGCCGGGATTGGCATCCAGAATGGCCGCACCACGACAGTGATCTCCTACCCCCGGCCTACTTGATCCCCCGCCAGACCTTCCCCAATATCGTCTGCAGCGCCTGGCAGTCCTCATCGCTCAGTTCGCGCGTAAGGTGCGCGCAGGCCCGCCAGAACGAAGGCAACGCCTGATCGAGAAGCGTCCGCCCGTTCTCCGTCAGCACCAGTTCCAGGCTGCGCCTGTCATCCTTGCGGTGCTCGCGCGCCAGCAACTCGCGCGTCTCCAGCCAGTCCAGCAGGCCGGTTGCCGACGAACGGGTCACGCCTACGTAGTCGGCAATCGCCGAGGGCGTCAGCGGGCCGATATCGAGCAGGCCGCGTTCGGCCAGCGAGAACAGGATCAGCACGTGCAACTTGTTCTCGGTGATGCCATGCTCGCGCATGCCGGCGTTGACCACGCTCATGACGTCATCGCTCAGCCAGAGCAGCATCAGGCCTGCGCCTGCCTTCTTTCGACTGGTTCCGCGCTCCGCCGTAGCGGCAAGCAGCTTCAGGTGCGGGGCGATGGCCTGGTCGGCCTCGGAGGGGGGCGTAGGTTCGGTCTTCGTGGTCATTGGGTACGATGGTGGCCGCGCATCGCGCAGCGGGCTGCGGCTGCTGGTACGGCTGGCGTATGGTTTGCCGATCGTATCAGACTTCGCATGCAGCCCAGACCGCGCCCCCCCCCGATTCACCCCGATGACCTACGCGCCCTGCACGAACGGGTCGCGCTGGTCCCCCACATGCCCGTCTGCGCAGGCATTGCGGGCACCGGCTGGCGCCCTTGCCCCATCGGTGAACGGGTCGCGGCGATCGATCGCCCGATGGGACGTGCCCTGCGCAGCAACGCAAGCGCTCATGCCGGTCAAGTCCACCGCATGCGCGGCGCTGATCGTGTTGAGGAACGGGCCCGGCGCGCCAAGCGTCGCGCAGGCGAAAACACAGACATTAAAATGCCACTTCATGATTGACTCCAGACTCTCAATACGGAAAATACGGCCGGGTGCTAGGACCCGCCGACAAGATAGGGCTCGGCCTGCCCGCCCTGCTTGAGCCCATCCCACTGCTGCAGGCTCAGTTGGGGCATCTGGAAGGCCGGGCCGGTACGGCAATACCAGCCGGGGTTGTGCAGCCGGCCCACCAGGTCCATGCGGGGCGTGTCCAGGTAGAGCTGGCCGGGGTCGAGCACGGCTTCGTCCATCACGTGCATCGCCACGATATCGGCCACCACCAGGGTGCGCAGCCCTTCGACATCGAGCAATTGCCGCACGCGGCACTCGAAGGATGCCGGACTCTGCGCGATGCGCGGGGTCGCCACTTTGACGCCCGGCGCCAGCACCAGCCCCGCCTCCTGCGCTTCGTTCACGCCGGCGGGAAACTCGATGGCCGTGACATTCATGCGCCGGGCCAGCGCGGCCGACACCATGTTCACGGTGAACTCGCCGCGCGTGCGGATATTGCGGGCCGTGTCCTTCGGCATGGCATCGCGCGCGCCGATCCCCACGCAGAACAGAGGCGGGTCCGCCGACAACAGGTTGAAGAAGGAGAACGGCGCAACATTGACCGCGCCATGCTCGTCCATCGAGGAAATCCAGGCGATGGGCCGGGGCACGACGACGGTCGACAGGACCTTATGCCGCGTGGCGCCGTCGAGCGCTTGCAGATCTATGTACATGGGGCTTCAGCGATTGGCGATGGGTGGAGAGGCCGGCGGGGTTCAGGATCGCACCGTCGGCGTGGCGCCGGCTGCCGCTTTCTGCTCGGCGAATACGCGGTCGCTGCGCTTGCAGCGGCACCGGCCGATCTGGTGCAGTTCGATCATGTTGCCGGCCGGGTCGTGCAGGAACAGTTGCTTCAACTCGGGCGCCGCAACGTTTTCCTGCTTCCAGAAGTCCACGCCCATGCGCAGCAGTTCTGCCTCGGTGGCGACGATATCGCGCACGGCCAGCGCCACGTGGTTGCCGACCGGATCGCGCCCGGGGCCCTGGGCGTAGGGCGACACGCCGTCGCTGCCCAGCAGGTGGATCTGGCAATCATTGCCCATGTCGAGAAAATAGCCTGGAACGCCAGGAATATTCCAGCGCCCGGTGTCCGTGTCCAGGCCCAGCACGCCGCCATAGAAGGCGCCCATGGCGTCGACCTTGTCCAAAGGCATGCGGACCGCGTGATGATGAAGCTCGAGAATCTCGATAGCCATGTCTGGCTCCTTTTGCGAATTTGAGTTGGCAAGAAGCGGTGCTGCCCGGATATTCATGGCACGCCGCCTCCCTCACATAATACGTCACACGTACTATATGTCAAGCAAATCAAATGAGCGCATTTGCCGGTGCCATCCCACCTTGACGCTATCGGGACTCTCTTCCTGCCGCCGGTCCGGCACCAGGCGCGGTCAGTTCCCGCCCTCGCCGCCCAGCGTCCTGACGCTCTTCCACTGCCCCTGCCGGACCTCGAACAGCGTATAGGGCGGCTTGATCAGCTCACCTACTACGGGCTGATACGGGCCGAAGGCGCTCGCACGGGTGTTCCAGTTTGAACTCGTCGGCATTCCCAGCGACGACGAAGGCCTGTTGCCCGAGCAACTTGAGGATGCGAGCCGGCGCCTGCGCGTCAAGGCCATCTTCACCGCGCCCAACCTGCAGAACCCGACGGTAGTGACGATGAGCCTGGCGCGGCGCGCGGCGCTGGTCGACATCGCGCCGGCACCACATCGCCATCATCGAGGACGATCTACGGCCCGCTGTTGCGCACGCGCCTGCCCACGATTGCCAGCCTGTGTCCGGAGCTGACCTTCCATGTCACGTCGACATCGAAGGTCCTCGCGCCGAGACTGCGGGTGGGCTATGTGCTGACGCCGCCCAACGGCGCCGCGCCGGCGGCCGAAGCGGTGCGCACCACGGCGTGGATGCCCGCGCCGCTATCGACGCTGATCGCCACGCGCTGGATCGAGGACGGCACGGCGCAGTGCATTCTCGATGCCCAGCGCGCGGAGCTGGCGGTGCGGCAGGAACTTGCGTGCGAACTGTTGCCCAAGGAGCATCTGAAGAGCGATCCGGCCTGCATGTTCGTCTGGCTGCGCGTGCCGGCGCCGTGGCGCTCGGACGACTTCGCGGCGAATGCGCTGGCGCGCGGCGTCAACACCATGCCGGCCTCGGCATTCGCCGTGGACCGCTCGACCAGCGAGCACGGCGTGCGGATCAACCTTGCCTGCGCCGCCTCGCGCGATCAGCTGGTGACCGCATTGCGGATCGTGGCGCAGACGCTGCGGGACCGGCCGCGCGCGCTGTTCGGGACCATCTGAGGCGGGCCGCCCGGCAGGGTGCGGCCATTGGCCGGTCCCACCGGCCCCGGCCCGGTCAGGCCCATTGCTTCTCGGGACAAGCCAGGTACGCAACGGGCTCGGAGATGCCGAGCCGTGCGCGCGCTGCGTCGAGCGGCTCATGCAGGAGCGCCTCATAGTCCTCGCCGAGCAGCCACTTTGCCTTGCGGCCGTTGCGATACCCTTCAATCACGGCACGCGCATAGGCGGTGGTGCCGGTCTTGCGCAGGCTCTTCAGCGCGGCGGCTGCCGCAATGAACGCCCAGCCAAGGCCGCCGGTCTGCGCGTAGCTGAACGCCACCAGCGCCGCCTCGCCCAGGTTCTCGTCGGCCTTGTAGCCGGTCAGTGCATGCCAGATGTCGTGAACGTCGCGGGTTCGCCTGGCGCTCCAGGCGTAGGGACTCTCGATGAGCGGCTCCCGGTTGATGTTCGAGACTTCGGCGAGGCCGGCGGCGCTGTATCCCGTTTCCGCGAGAAACGCACGGTACGCCGCGCCGAGCGTGCCCGGCGCGAAGCTCGCGATAAACGCCGGATCGGAGAACCGCTCCGCCAGCTCGACGCGCCGATAGGCCAGCTTGCGCCCCTGCGGCGTCTTCATGAGCCGGTCGAAATTCTTCGCCGCGGCGGGCCCGTTGAGCGCGCGCATGATGAGGAACACCTGCGTCGTATCGTCGCCGTTCGCGAGCAGCTTGCGGATCGCGCGAAATGCGGCGGGTAAATCACGCTTGTAGAGATCGGGGGCGGTCTGGGTGGCCATTGCCTCGTTCCTGTTGATGACGTCATTGCCGGGACCGCGACGCCGCCAGCCGCTGACGTTGCGGTTTGCATGCTTGCGCCCTCGTTTACGAGGGTTTTCATCTAGGGGTCGTCACGACAAGTGAAGATCTTTGCCGGGAATGGCCGAATACAATGTCGTCTTCCTGACATAAAGCCAAGAATATCGCTGTGTCAAAGCCATTTACCACCGAAGACCGCCTGGCCGCCCTGAAATCCAGTGCCTGGTTTGCAGGCCTGACTGCCGGGCTTCAAGGGTGGATCGCCGAGCATTCAAGGGTCAGGGCCCTGGCCGCCGGCGAACCCCTGTTCCGCCGCGGCGATGCGCCGGACGGCCTCTACTTCGTGGTGGATGGCGCGGTCCGGATGACAAGGACCTCCGAGCAGGGCAAGGAGGCGCTGCTTGCCTTTGCCGAGGCGCCGCAATGGTTCGGGGAAATTTCGCTGTTCGACGGCTTGCCGCGCACCCACGATGCCTGGGTGCAAAGCGATGCGATGCTGCTGCACACGCCCCAGTCGGATCTGCTTCACTTTCTTGCGCAAAACCCATCGCACTGGAGAGCGTTCGGGCTCCTGCTCACGCAAAAGCTGCGGCTGACGCTAAACGCCATCGAAGCGTCGGCATTGCTGCCGGCGCCGGTCAGGCTGGCCCAACGGCTCCTGGCCATAGCCGGGGGCTACGGCGAGCGGCATGGCCGCAGCAAGCGGGTCATCCACGTGCAGCAGGAGGAACTCGGGCTGATGCTCTCCGTCTCCCGGCAGACGGTGAACCAGATCCTCAAGGATCTCGAACTGCGAGGCGTGTTGCACCGCACGCGAGGCGCGATCGAGATCCTGGATATCGAGCAGTTGCGGGCGTTTGCGAATGCGGGCTAATGTCCCGGGCCTGAAACGCTCAGCGCCCGATCCCTGCGCGGCTGCTCATTCTGTCAGCATGAATACATTGACGCAGTCCTCCAGATGCTGCGCCTGCTGACCCAACCTGGATGCCGACTCCGCGGCCTGCTCGACGAGACCCGCATTCCGTTGCGTCAGCTGCGCCACTTGCCCTACCGCCAGATCGATATGCCCGATCTCCTGGCTCTGCTCCCTGCTGGCGCTGGCGATGACCGACACAGACTCCATCAGCGCCCTCACCTTTTCTTCGACGCCCGCCATCGCCCCGCCTGCGCATACGGCCACTGCCCCGGCCTTGGATATGGCTTGATTTGAATCGTCGATCAGCAGCTTGATCTCCTTGGCTGCGCTTGCCGTCTTGGTTGACAAGCCTCGAACCTCGGTAGCCACGACAGAGAAACTCCTGCCGCTTTCGCCAGCCCTGGCGGCTTCGACAGCGGCGTTCAGTGCAAGAATGTTCGTTTGAAACGCAATGCCGTCAATCATCGACGTGATTTCAGCGATCTTCCTGGACTGACGGTCCAGGTCGCCCATGAGGTTCGCCAGCTTGCGAACATCGCTTGCCGCAGACATCGCCGCGCTGGAAGCCGCCTGTGCAGCCTCGTTGACGTGTTCCGCGCCCAGTGCGTTGCGCCGCGCCGTTTCAGTGATCTGGGACAGGCTTCCCGTCGTCTCTTCGATTGAACTCGCCGTTTCTTCATTGCGCCGGGAGAGGTCCGCATTGCCGCGCTCCTGGTTTGCCGCCGCCACTCGGATGGTATCGACGGCCACCCTCGCGTCCAGCAAGACGCCTACCAGCTTGGCGTTCATCTGGTTCAATACGCGTCCCAGCATCTTTGCCTGAACGTCGCCGCGCTCAGGGAACCGGGCCTGTACCTGCCCCGAAGAAACGGCAAAGGCCGTCTCATTCAGCCTCTTGAGTGGATCCAGCACCTGCCGCGAAAGATAGAACGCCGCCCCGAGGCCGATCACCACGCCGGATGCGGTGAGCATCCATATCCCTTCCACGAAGACGCCAGCCTCCGCTTTCAGGAGGCTGACGCCAATGGCTTGTGCCAACAGAATGCCTACGAGCACAAGCATGACGGCCCAGAGGCGGATGCCGACAGGCAGTCCCAGAATCCGGCTCGAGAGGCCAGCAAGTCCTACGCGCCTGACTTCACCATGATGCAACCGGAAATGCTTGTCCTCCCCCTCCCGAATCCGCCGGTAGAGCTCGGTTGCGGTTGCCACTTGCTCCCTGGAAGGCTTGGTCCTCACTGACATATAGCCCACCTTCTGCCCCGATTTGAAGACGGGCGTGACATTTGCGACCACCCAATAGAACCCGCCGTCCCTGCGCCGGTTCTTGACAACCCCTGTCCACGGACGGTCATCCTGCAGCGTTGCCCACATATCTTCGAACGCCTTTGCCGGCATGTCCGGATGGCGGACAATGTTCTGCGGCTCGCCGATGATTTCAGCCCTGGAGAATCCGCTGCTCCTGACAAACGCTTCGTTAGCATAGGTAATGCGGCTGAAAGTATCCGTGCGCGTAATGATGACCTCACCATCCGGCAGCACGTACTCTTCATTTTTGACTGGAAAATTCCCGCGCATTCCGTTTCCCCGACAAGTATCCCGTTGCATATAAAACACGCAGAAATAAGATCATTTTTCTTGACATATCTTATTTCTGTTTTTCAGTTCCGCCTCTCGTCCATTCCGATTCCTTGCTATATGAATTCATATAGTTAATAAGATCTCCTATCGGCATAGGACGGGCAATCAGGAATCCTTGTATAAGACGACAGCCTTCTTCCTCCAGGAACTCCAGTTCACTTGAAGTTTCGACACCCTCGGCTATCACGCCAACGCCGAAATTCGAGGCGAGCATCATGATTGCCCGGATTATCTTTTTTGAATTCTCGCTTCGTCCGCTTTTCTCAATGAATGAGCGCGCGATCTTCAGTGAGCTTACGGGAAGGGTACTTAGGTAGCCGAGATTCGAGTACCCCGTTCCGAAGTCATCGATCACGATCTCGACGCCGGCGTTCGCGAGCGCCTCCAGCGCGGAGGTGGAAGACTCCCCCTGCGGGATGAGCGCACTCTCTGTAATCTCGACCTTCAGCGAGGTCGGCGCAAGCGCGCTCCTGCGCAGCGCCGCTTCAACCTTGCCCGCAAATCCGGGAGCATGCAGTTCTTCGGCCGGGACATTTACCGCCACGGTCAGGGACACGCCAAGTTCCGCGTTGGCGCGAGCGATATCGGAGGATGCTTTCTCGAGAACGAAATCCGTGAGCTTGTGGCCGAGCCCCAGGTCGCAGACCACCGGGAGAAACTCGGCGGGCATGATCGTACCCAGGGTCTGGGAATTCCACCTGACGAGGGCTTCCACCCCGACTACCTTCCTGGTCTTCAGGTCAAAGACTGGCTGGTAGGCAACCCACAGTTCCCTGGCGCCAAAGGCATGCCGCATCGCTTGGTAGATCTGGTGATATCGCTCGGCATTCTTTCTTAGCGCAGGGGAGTAGTGCTTCGCCCTGCCGCGTCCTTCACGCTTGGCCTCATACAGCGAAATGTCGGCCTGCTTGAAGAGCGCCTTGCTATCGCCGCCGTCGTCGGGAAACCGGCTTACGCCAATGCTGGCGCCTACATAGAGCGGCGTTCCGGATACCACGATCGGAACCTCGACCGTGGCGCAGATGCGCTGGAGAATCGACTCCCTGTCGGTATCCGTCAGCGGGCCGGCAAGAGCCACCGTGAATTCATCGCCCCCGAGCCTCGCAACGATATCGCCGAGCCGGGTGGCATCGACCAGGCGCTCCGCCACCTTGATCAGGACCTGGTCCCCGATGTCATGCCCCAACGCGTCATTGATGCCTTTGAAGCGGTCAAGGTCGATCAGCAGGAGCGTGACCCCGTTGCAGCGTTCGCTGCTGGCTGAGATCAGTACGTCAAGCTGCTCGAAGAAAGAAACCCTGTTGTATAGCTTCGTCAAATCGTCGAAGCACGCCAGCTCTCGCAGTCTGCGCTCGGATTCCAGGCGCGAGGTGACGTCCCTTCCCGCCGAGATGAAGTGGGTAATCGCGCCGTTCAGATCGCGAAGCGGCGTGATGACCTTCTCCTCGGAGAAGAGCACGCCATCTATTCTTCTGTTTACAAAAATCCCTTTGAATGTCTCACCCGCGCCTAGAATCGCCCATAGTCTCTCGTAGAATGCCTCCGCCATCTTCCCCGACTTCACTATGCCGGGCGTGTTGCCAAGCGCCATCGAACGGTCATAACCCGTCTGGGCTTCGAACGCCTTGTTGACGTAGGTGATTTTTCCCATCGAGTCCGTAATGACGATGGAATCGGCCACTTGCTCCATCGCGAATGCGTACAAGGACAAATTGTCCACACCCCATGTTGACTCGATTCGCTCCACCGCATCGCCGTACAAATCGACCATCCTGCTGCCCCCCCCGTAAAGCCCGCGTCGCCGTGAGGACGACGCCTGCACCCGAAAGCCCCGACAATTGAGGCCTATTTTTTTTAACGGATGCGCCGGGTATGAGCGAGTCATGAACGGACCAGGGGTGGCATAACCCCGCAACTAATTCAGCAGCCTCTGGCCCTATGCAGCCGACTCTTGGGTCGATTTGCATGTTCTCTACACACTTCGATTTACACCGCTATCGTAAAGACGATCCTTTTTTGACGTAGGTCATCCCGGCGCGCCACCAGTATGGCGTAGACTGCGCCGACGAATAAAGCAAGAAAAATTGATGGGGTGGACAAACTTCGCTTATGGGCCGCAGACCTAGCATCGAGCAACTTCGGGTTTTTCTGGCAGCCGCAGACCGTCAGAGTTTTACGCTTGCAGCGCGGGCTTGTCACAAGACGCAAGCTGCTGTGAGCATGCAGATGCGCCAACTGGAGCAAATGGCCGAGGCCAAGTTGTTCTGTCGGGAGAATAGACAGCTAAAGCTGACCGCTTCCGGCGAAGCGCTTTACGCGTACGCGATGCGTGTGGTTGCGCTGGAGGAAGAAGCCTGGGTGGCGATTCGCGGCAGCGCAAAGCACCGTTTGCGAGTCGGGGTTCCCGAGTTCTATGCGAACGAACTGCTTCCCATTGCAATCCGGAACTTTCATGCTACCCACCCGACCGTCCTCATTGAGCTGGTTTGCGCGTCGACCACGCACCTGAGCGGAAAGCTGCAGAGCGGCCAGGTGGACCTTGCCATTGGCGTGCGAGGGGCCCACATGGATGGAGACCCCTTGTTCACCCAGGAGCTACGCTGGGTTGCGCACCCGGACGGGCCTCACATCTGGCAGCAGAATCCAATACCCATTGGGCTGTACGAGCTTGGGAGCACGGTCCGCGCCCATATCCTGGCCGCGTTGGAGAATGCCGAAGCCGACTATAGCTGCGTATATGAGAGTACATCCGTACCCGGCATCCTGGCAGGGGTGAACGCAGGCATGGTGGTAGCGGCAGTACCCTCGCAGGCCGCCCGTGAGCACCTGCGGATTCTTGACCGCGACGATGGATTGGTGGATATCGAGCCGCTGGACATTGTCATGGCGACCAGCAATATCGTCGCCCCGCCCGAGGCGAGGCTATTTGGTGAAGTGCTGAAACAGGCTGCCCAACGCTGGAAAGCGGTGGCTGCAGCGGCCGGATAGCAGGAATCCATCGCCCTCATCCTTGCATTGCATTTCGCAAAACCGCTCAAGCTGCCGGCGGCAGCACCGTCGTGTGTGCGGCTCGAATGCGGCTGACGTGGCACGGCGCCACGCCACGTCAGCCGCATCGGGCTCGCCTTCAAGGCCTGCCTGTTGGCGCGAGCCGCCATTGCCTGACGATCCGCGTACGCGGCTGCGGCCACCAGGCAAGCTGGCGCGCCTCGCACCGGCAAGCGTCCACAAGCGCCAGCATGCGCTGCCCGGCGGACAGCGCGATCGGGCAGGCGTGGCGGCTCGCGCCCGGCTCGGCGTCTCCCACTGGGGTCGACGTCATGGCTCAGACCGGTCCGGGATGCAGGCGGCCATCGTCGCCGAGGATCATGCCTTGCCAGGTGGCCGGCTTGCCCGACAATTCCCATGCAAGGATCTGGACGGGCGTTCTTCCAATGCCGCCGCGCAGTTCCGCCATCGCTTTCTCGTCCAGCGCTTCAGACACTGGCAGGTCTTTAATGTCTAGCGTGTTCATCACAGTCTCCTAATAGTCAATAGTCGGTAAAACAGGTCGGGAAGTTGACGTGTCGGATCGGGGGATCCGTATCGGGCCTGTTACGAGGCTTGATGTCAGGTGAGCATGGAGCGTGCCATTCGCGCACGCGGGCTCTCTGCGCCACGCATGGGGCACACTGCTTCTCCGCCTCCCGGACAAACCCGCGCAATGCGGCTGAAGCGGCCTATTCCGTGTCCGACGCCGGCTCGTGCGGCGAGATGCGATGTTGGCTTGCCGGCAACAGAAATGCGACATGTGGCGTTCCGGCCAACAGTTGCGCCATGGCGGTGTTTCGCCCTGGCGGGCGGCGCCGGATGCAGCTTGCATCACCGCAGGTATCGTTCCAGATCCGTGCGGCAGCGACGCAAATTGCATTTTTCGCAAATATCATATTCATTAGTTCTTGGACGGGCGCGTCTCCATCGGGACACCCGTCGCCGGCAACGCATTCCGGCCCCGCGTCACGGACTCCGCGAGACGGCCTATGCCACGCAACTACTCCGAGCTAGAAATCGTCATCGACAACGATGGCGGCGGCAGGTACGAGGTGGAAGCACGTCATCGGGTGCCTGAAGGGGACGCCATTACGCCGCGCGTGCCACTGGCGCTGTCGCCGGATGACCCGGCCCTGCGCGATGCGGACCCGCGGGTGTGCGGGCGCGCGCTGGCGGCCAGCCTGTTCGCGGCGCCGGCCGTGCGCGATGCCTTTGTCGCCGCGCAGACCGCGGCGCAGGAGCGCCGCCTGGACCTGCGCGTGCGCCTGCGCATCAGCATCGATGCGCGCGAACTGCACGCGCTGCCATGGGAGACCTTGTTCGACCCCGCCGGCGAGCATCCCCTCTTTATCGGGCAACACTGCTTTTTTTCGCGCTACCTGTTCGCGCGGGAGATGCGCCTGCCCAAGCTGCGCGCAAAGTGCGATGTGACAGCGCTGGTGGTGGTGGCAAACCCAAGCGGGCTCGGCCCGGAGATGGCGGCGATCGATGCCGCCGGGGAAGCCGCGCGCGCGGCTGCCGCGCTCGCCCCGGTCCCGGTGACCACGCTGGCCGAGCCGGGACACGCCACCGTGGAGCGAATCCTCGCCGCCTTGCGCGACGGCGTGGACGTGCTCTATATCGTGTGCCACGGCGCGCTGGTGGACGACACGCCCATGTTGTGGCTCGAACGCACCGACGGCACGCGCGACCTGGTGGCCGGCAGCGTGCTGGTGGACCGCATCGGCACGCTGGAGCGCCCGCCCAGCCTGGTGGTGCTGTGTTCCTGCCAGAGCGCGGGCGCGGCGCGCGGCGGCAGCACGCTGATGGCGCTCGGCCCGCTGCTGGCGCAGGCCGGCGTGCCGGCAGTCCTCGCCATGCAGGGCAATGTGAGCGTGGCCACCATGGACGCCTTCATGCCGGTGTTCTTTACCGAACTGCGCGACCACGGCGAGGTGGACCGCGCCGCGGGCATCGCGCGCGCGGCGGTCGCCCAGCAGCCCGACTGGTGGATGCCGGCGGTGTTCACGCGGCTCGACAGCGGCCGCATCTTTTATCCGCCGGGCTTCGGACCCGACGAAGGCGATGGCGCCGATGCCTGGCGCGCCGTCATCGAGAACATCCAGCATGGCGAGACCACGCCGATCCTCGGACCGGCCATGAGCGAGACGGTCTTCGGCTCGCGCCTGCAACTGGCGCAGATGTGGGCCGAGGCCTATCACTTCCCGATGGCGGCACACGAACGCGATGAGCTGCCGCAGGTGGCGCAGTACCTGGCCGTGTCCCAGCAAGGGGTGTTCCCGCGGCGGCTTTTCTTCAAGTTCGCATACCAGCACCTGAGCCAGACGTACCGCGACATCCTGCCACCCGCACTGTCGGCGCTGCGCAACGAAGACATCATCGCGCAGCTTGGCGAGGTGGTTTGCACCGTGGGCCGCGCGCAGCGCCAGCAGGATCCCGCCAACCCCTACCGCGCGATGGCGCGGCTCAAGTTGCCGGTGTACCTGACGACGGATCCCAGCGACCTGCTTGCCGATGCCCTGCGCGAGGGCGGCGCCGATCCCGGCATCCGGCTGTGCCGCTGGAACCGCCAGGCCGAAGCGTGCGACGACCTGCTGTCCGAAGGCCGCAAGCGCGCGAATCCCACCGCGCAGGCGCCGATGGTGCTCAAGCTGTTCGGCGACCTGCGCGAGCCCGGCTCGCTGGTGCTGACCGAGGACCAGTATTTCGATTACCTCACCAGCGTGTCGATGAACCGCAACGCCATCCCGCTGGCCGTGCGGGCGCGGCTCAACGACAGCGCGCTGCTGTTCGTCGGCTTCGACGTGCAGTCGTGGGAATTCCGCATCCTGTTCCGCAGCATCCTCAACCTGGAGGGCGCGGACCTGCGCCAGGAATACCAGCACCTTTCCGCGCAGCTCGATCCCAACAGCATCGTCGACCCGGTGAGCGCGCGCCGCTACCTGGAGCGCTACTTCCAGGACAAGGCCCGGCTCAAGCTGTACTGGGGCGACGTCGGCATGTTCACCGCCGAACTGCTGCGGCGCCTGGAGGGGTGAGATGGCGGCCAATCCCGAACCTCCGGACACGGCACGCAGCGCTCACGGCCCGTACATCGGCCCCATGCCGCTGGGCGAGACGGACCCCATCTTCGGCCGCGATGCCGAGATCGAGGAACTGCGCGACCGCCTGATCGCCGACCGAATCGTCCTGCTGTATTCACCCTCAGGCGCGGGCAAGACCTCGTTGATCGAAGCCGGCCTGCGCCCGCGCCTGGCGGATCGCTTCGACGTGCTGCCCACCGCGCGGGTCAGCGTGCCGTATGCAGGCAGCAACCGCTATGTCACCAGCGTGCTGCACTGCTGGGCTGCGCGCGCCGAACTGAAGCCGCGCGCGGACGATACGCTGCTGTCCTGCCTGTCCCGCCTGGAAGACCACAATCCGGGTGGCCGCAGCCGGCGGCTGCTGATCGTGCTCGACCAGTTCGAGGAGATCTTCACGCTCGACAGCACCGACACCGGCGCCAAGCAGGTGTTCTTCACGCAGCTGGGCGAACTGCTGGATCGCAGCGGCAGCCCGGTATGGGCCCTCGTGGCGATGCGCGAGGAATACTTCTCGTGGCTCGATGCCTATCGCGACCTGGTGCCGACGCGCCTGATGAACACCATGCGGATCGACCTGCTGTCGCGCGACCAGGCGTTGGAGGCGCTGCGCGGACCGGCGCTGGAGGCGGGCGTGGATTTTCGCGAGGACGCGGCGCGGCAGCTGGTGAAGGATCTGGCCCAGGTGCGCACACGCGACGCGGCCGGCCAGGTAAGCCTGCGCGAGGGGCGCTTTGTCGAGCCGGTGCAATTGCAGGTGGTCGGCCTGAGCCTGTGGCAAGCCTGCTTCGGCCAGGACGGGCCGGCGGCCGGCGGGGGTGCGATCACGCTCGAGCAGGTTCGGCGCCTGGACACCGGCGCGGCGCTGGCTTCGTACTGCAATACGGTGTTCGACACGGCCGCCGCCACGCGCCCACGGCAGCGCGTGGTACGCGACTGGGTCGAGAGCCGCCTGATCACCGCCACCAACATGCGCGCCCAGGCAACGCTGGATCCCGGCTCGCGCAGCGCACCCACGGCGGCCGAGCTCGATCTCTTGCAGCAATATCACCTGGTGCGCGCGCAAAGCCGCCAGGACGCGCAGTGGCTCGAGCTTGCGCACGACCGGCTGATCGAACCGGTGCGCGCCAGCAACGCGCAATGGCGCACCCAGTACCTGCCGCACTGGAAACAGCTGGCCCGCGCCTGGGCCCTGTCCGGTGAGAATCCCGGCGTCTTCGGGAAGCTCAGCTCCACCGAGGAACTCGACGACACCTTGCTCGAAGCCGAGGACCGGCACAGCGAAGCGGAAAACCGCTTCCTGGCGGCCTACCAGCGCTATCGCGCGGAGCAGGAGCGCGCGCGGCGCTGGCATATCCTTGGCTATTCGCTGGCGTTCATCACGTTCGTGGTCCTGATCGGCGTTGCGGTCCTGGCCTGGCAACTGCGGGCCACCAAGCAAGACATCGCCCGGCAAAACGCCCTGTTCTCGCTGCTCGGCTCGCGGCCCGCGCCGGACGCCGCGCTGCTGGCGGCCGTGGAGGGCACGCGCGGCCTGCATGGCCACTCCCCGCCGGAGGGCTTCGATTTCCGGCGCTCGCTGGTCAGCACCATGAATCGTGCCCGCCATATCGAGGCCTACCTGGCGCGCGCGGATGAGCAAAACCTGGAGGTGCAGGCTGACTCCGGCTATCGGGTCAGCGCCAGGCTCGGGGCGAATCACTGGATCGTGGACGTCACCGGGCTCGGTCCCGGCGCCCGCACGGTGCGGCTGGACGAGGCCGCGCTGCGCAACCAGCATCCCGACGGCGTGCGCGTGCTGGCGCTGACCGGCGCCGGCACGCTGGCCACGGGCGGCCAGGACGGCAGCGTGGCGTTGTGGAATATCGCGCAGCCTGCGCGCGCCACGGTGCTGCAGCCGCCGGGTGCCAGCCTTGCAAGCGGATGGGGACCGGTCTCGGCCCTGTCCGGCGACGGCCAGCGCCTGGCCGCGGGCTACGACGGCGGCCGCGTCGCCGTGTGGGATCTCGCCAAGGGCGGCAACACCTGGCGGCGCCCGGTGGCAAGCGGGCGCGCGCACGCCCTGCGCATCACTGACGTGGCGCTGTTCGATCAAGGCCGGCAGCTTGCCACCGCGTCGCGCGACGGCAAGGCCCGGCTGTGGCGCCTGCCGTCCGACCCCGGGGCGGACCCCGCTGTGTTGAAGACCCCCGCACAGGAACTGTCGGCGCCCGCGGACAATACCGACTGGTTCGCGGGCTACCACAGCATCGCCGTCAGTCCGGACGGCAGCCTGGCCGTGGCCGGCACGCGCGGCGGCCGCATCAGCGTGTGGCGCACCGCCGATGGCGTGCTGTGGCCGCGCGCGCTGCTGGGCCACGACGATGCCGTGGTGCGGCTGGTCTTCACCGACGACAAGCAATTGCTCTCCGGCGGCTGGGATGGCCGCGTGATCCGCTGGCGGCTCGACCCCGAGCGTATGCAGTTCACGCGCAACGAGCTGCTGGACCTGCCGAGCCAGATCACCGGACTGGCGCTGGCCGGCCGCGACCAGCGCCTGTTTGCCTCCACCGAACAGGGCGAGCTGCTGCAGATGCGCTTCGACGCGCCGCGCCATCCGATGGCCCGGATCCTCTCGCGCGGGCAGGATGGCGCGCCGCCGCTGCTGCTGGCGCTGACGGGCGTCACCCCGCCGGTGGCCGCCGCGACCGAAAGTGGCAGGCTGGTCATATTGCAGGCGGAGGCCGGCAATCCAGCGAGCCGGCGGCCGGTTTCCATGCCGGCCGCGCCGGTGCGCGCGCTGGACTGGGCACGTGGCGCGCGGCGCCTTGTGGTGGCGGATGACAACGGCCAGGTCTGGATGCTTGCGGCCGATGGCACCGGCAATGCGATCCTGCCTGGCGTAATGGCGGGCACCAGCGCGCGCCTGACACTCAGCGACGATGCGCGCCTGCTGGCGATCCGTTCGGGCGAACCCGCCGAAGCCCGGCGCCTGGAACTATGGCGCCTGCCGCCCGACGCCAGCGCGGCCGCGCCTGCCGCGGCCGCTGCATCCGCCACCGAAGCCACCGCCGAAGCCGGCGCCTGCCGGATCCCGCTGCCCGAGCCGCTGGCGCGCGCGGCCTATGCCACCTTCCGGCCCGGCGCCAGCGAACTCGCCGTGGCCGAGGACGACAGCATCGGCCTGTGGCGGATCGAGCTCGCCGGGACCGATTGCGCCGACGCCAGGGCGGTCATGGTCCAGCGTTTCGAAGACCTGCCGCGCGGCCAGATCACCAGTCTTGCCTTCGGCGCGCGCGGCGACACGCTGGTGGCCGGCAACTATCTGGGCAAGGTGTACCGCCTGGCATTGCCGAAGTCCCCGGCCTCGCCGGGCCAGCCGGTGCGCGCCCGGGCCACCATCCTCAAGCAGGACGCCGCGGGCGTCATCACCGCGCTGGCCGCGCCAGACGCGCCGTTTGTCGTCGCCGGGGACGACCATGGCAATCTCTTCCTGCTCGACCGCGAAACCGACCGGCCACTGCCGATCCCGCAAACGCTCTATCGCGACCCGCGGCAACCCGTGGCCGCCCTCTCCGTCAGCGACGACGGCCGCTGGCTGTATGCGGCGGGCACCGGGCTTGCCGCGATCTGGGATCTCGATATGGAGCAATGGCGCAAGCAGGCCTGCGCCATTGCCGGCGGTGGCTTTACGGCCCGGCAGAAAGCCGATTTCTTCAAGGGCGATACGCCATCGCCGACCGCATGTGAAGCACGTTGAATGCAGTGAATGCGTTGATCAACAGGTTGATCGACGCCTTTATCGACGCCATTGTCGACGCCTTTGTCGACTGAGTTGACCGGAAGAGGAGCACGCCATGCCCATCCAGACCATTGCGGGTACCAGCGCCAGCTATGCGCTGCTGGCACTGGACGCCGCCGGCAACGAACGCAACGACGACCCGGACGGCGTCGGCGGACGTTTGTCCGAGCGTCTGCTGGCGCAATGGCGGGACAGCGCGCCCACCGATGTCTTTCTCTGGAGCCACGGCTGGCAGGGCGACCTGCCAGCGGCTCGCAACCAGTACGACCGCTGGATCGGCGCCTTCGCGCGCAGCGTCGGCGACGAGCAGGAGATGCGCGTGCGACACCCGGATTTCGCCGTTGCCCATATCGGCGTGCACTGGCCCAGCCTGCCGTGGGGCGACGAGGAACTGGGCGGCGATGCCAGCTTTGCTCCGTTCGCAGGGGCAGGCGCACAAGCGATGGTCGATGTATATGCGCAGCGTCTGGGCGACACGCCGCCAGTGCGCGCCGCGCTGGCGGCCATCTTCGAGGCCGCGCGCACCCAGGCGGATGCCGCCAGCCTGCCGGAAGCCGCGCGCCTGGCCTACCTGCAACTCGACCAGGCGCTCGCGCTCGGCAGCGAGGGGGTGGGAGGCGATGCCGGCGCCGACCGCCTGCCGTTCGATCCCGATGCCTCCTTCGCCGAAGCCACCCAGCTGGGCGCCGCGTTCGGCGGCTCCGTGCTGGGCGGCTTGCTGGCACCGCTGCGGCAGCTGTCCTTCTGGAATATGAAGAAGCGCGCCCAGACCGTGGGTGAAAACGGCGTGCATCCCCTGGTCAACCGCATCAGCGATGCCTTGCCGGCGGCGCGCATCCACCTGATGGGCCACAGCTTTGGCGCTGTCGTCATGTCCGCCGCGCTGGGCGGGCCGGGCGGCACGGCGGCGCTGCGGCGCCCGGTGGCGTCGTGCGTGCTGGTACAGGGCGCGATGTCGCTATGGGCCTATGCGCCGGATATCCCCGTGCGGCCCGGCACGGCGGGCTACTGCCACCAGGTGCTGCCGGACGGCAAGGTCAGCGGGCCGCTGGTGGTGACCCGCTCGCGGCACGACACGGCAGTCGGCTCGCTGTATCCGTGGGCCGCCGGCGTGGCTGGCCAGGTCGCCTTCGAACCCGCGCAGGCCTATCCCGCCTTCGGCGCCATCGGCGCGTTCGGCATCCAGGGCATCGACGGCGCCACGGACGCGCCCCTGCAGCCTTACGACGGCCGCTACACCATGACTGGCGGCAAGGTGCTGAACATCGAGGCCAGCGAGTACATCTGCCACAAGAGCGGCGTCTCGGGCGCGCACAACGACATCGGCGGCCCCGAAGTCGCCCACCTGATCTGGCAGGCCGCGCTGGCCGGGGCCTGAATCCGAACCTGAGCGAGATGACGAGCGCGACCGGGAGCACTGCCATGACCGACGAATCCATGCCCATCCCGCTCGGCATCCAGGCCGACACCGGACGCCCGCTCGCGGAGATCGACGCGCAGGCTGTCGCCGCGTTCACCGCGCACGAGCACGCGGAACGCCGCGCGCCCGAACGCGCCGCGGAGAAGGCCCGGCAGGCCGAGACCTACGCCGTGCTGGGCGATGTCGACGGCGACAAGCTGGACGAGGCCGGCTGGGGCTTGCTGTTTCCCTCCGACGCCGATCCCGCGCCTTACCTGGACGCCCTCGCGCCGCTGATCGCCTGGCGGCACCGGGAGGCCGGACAGGTCACGATATTCCAGGGCGCGGACGGCTGCCTGCCCGGCGAGAGCGCCGCCACCTGGCTGGCGCGGCACAAGGTCTCGCTCAACGTGGTGGATCCGGCCCTGGGCGTGCCCTACTACCTCGTGCTGGTCGGGCCGCCCGACAAGATATCGTTTGCCTTCCAATACACGCTCGACCTGTACTGGGCGGTGGGGCGGCTGGATTTTCCGCAGCTGGCTGATTTTCGCAGCTACGCGGACAGCGTGACGGCCTACGAAACCATGGCCAGCGTGACGGCCCGCCGCCGGATCGCGCTGTTCGCCACCTGCCACGATTTCGATCGCGCCACCCAGCTGCTCACGCGGCAACTGGCCACCCCGCTCAGCCTTGGCACCGCGCAAGCCAAAGCCCTTGGCGAGCGCCAGGGCTTTGCCATGCAAGCCTTGCTGGGCGAAGCCGCCACCAAATCCGCCCTGGCCGAAGTCTTGCGCGGCAAAGGCCCGGACGGCCCGCCCGCCCTGCTCTTCACCGGCTCCCACGGCATGGGCTTTCGCGCGGACGATGCGCGCCTTGCCGGGGCCCAGGGCGCCATCGTCTGCCAGGACTGGCCTGGCTACGGCGCGATCGGCCCCGAGCACTGGTTCGGCGCGCAAGATGTGCCCGACGACGCGCAGTGCCACGGCCTCATCCAGTTCTGCTTTGCCTGCTATGGCGCCGGCTGCCCCGAATTCGACTACTTCGGCCGCGACCCCGGCGCCCCCGCGCGGCTCGCGCCGGCCCCCTTCACCGCCCGCCTGCCGCAGCGGCTGCTTGCGCATCCCCATGGCGGCGCGCTGGCGGTGCTCGGGCATGTCGACAGGGCCTGGGCTTACGGCTTCCAGTCAGAGCGCGCGGACCCGCAGACCCAGGGATTCCGCGACGTGATCGGCAGCCTGCTGCGAGGCGAGCGCGTCGGGCAAGCCACGGATCGCTTCAACATCCGCTGGGCCGCGCTCAGCACGGAACTGGCGGAGTTGCTGCGCGACCGCGGCGCGGGCGCCGCCGTTTCCGATACCGAGATCGCGCTGCGCTGGGTGGCGCGGGACGATGCGCGCAACTACGTGGTGCTGGGCGATCCGGCGGTACGGCTGAGAGTGCGCGACATCGCCTGACCATCGCCGGTTGGGGCCTCGCCCATTGGCCGGACCGGTCACCGGGAGCGCCATGCACTGTCGCTCCCGGACATACACAAGCCGCCAGAACTGTGTGGCACAGCCCAACGACGCCGCCTCCACGCGTATCCCCTGAAGCACAATCCGGCGCCAGTGTCGCCTGCCGGACGCGGGCATGACAAATGCGTATAGACGTGTGAGCACCGGCCCCGGTGCCCGAGGCCTCGTCAGGAGAACGCACATGCTATCGACGTCCAACGATTGCCGGAGGGCTTAGCCATGCAAAAGCTATCCATCCTGACGCTCTGCCTGCTTGCCGCCCTCGCGTGCATGACTGTGTTTATCTGCCTGTCCGGCGCGTTCACCTCGCGCGATACCGAATATGGCAGCGGCACGGCCGTGTTCTGCTATATCGACGAGCAGCTTCGTTAAGACGCGGCGCGTGCTCCCCTGAGCGGGACTGCGCGCTCCTTCACATCACGCAGTTTCCTGGTTCAGCGCGCCATCGCTCAGCCCGCCCGTTCCTTGACGTAGCGCCCGGGTGCCGGTTCGATCACGGGGTACGTCTTGCTGCCGGCCTGGCGGGGCGCGTCGATGGCCTTCCCGGCCTTGGGCGCGAGCCACTTGATCCAATGGGGCCACCAGCTCCCCGGCGTCGCCGTGGCACTGGCAAGCCATTGGCCGGCGTCATCCCCCAGGGCGCCGCCGGTCCAGTAGCTGCGCTTGTTCTTCGACGCCGGATTGATGACACCCGCGATGTGCCCGCTCGCGCCAAGCACAAACTGCGTCTTGCCACCGACCAGTTGCGTCGTCCGGTAGGCGGACTTCCAGGGCACGATGTGGTCGTCCTGCGTCGCCAGCACATAGCTGGGCAGATCGATAGCACGGAGGTCCACGGGCGTGCCGCACATTGTCAGCCGCTTCGGCACGCACAGGTTGTTCTCCAGGTACATGTTCCGCAGGTACCAGGTATACATCGGCCCCGGCAGGTTGGTGCTGTCGGCGTTCCAGTAAAGCAGGTCGAATGCTTCGGGCGACTTGCCCTTCAGGTAGTGGTTGATGACGTTCGGCCAGATCAGGTCGTTGGCGCGCAGCGTCTGGAACACGAAGCCGAGTTCCGATCCGGGGTAGATGCCGCGCTGGCCGATCGCCCGCTCGCGCGCCGCCACGCCCGGCTCGTCGATGAATACGCCAAGCTCGCCGGGGTCCCGGAAATCGAGCATGGTGGTCAGCAGGGTCAGGCTGGCCACGGAGGTGTCGCCGCGCGCACGCAGCACCGCCAGCGCGGAAGAGAGGATCGTGCCACCTACGCACCAGCCAAGCGCGTTGAGCTTGTCGGCACCGCTGATGGCCAGCGCCACCTCGATCGCTTTCATCACGCCCTGGCTCAGATAGTCGTCCCACGTGACGTGGGCGCAAGTGGCATCGGGGTTGCGCCATGACACCAGGAAGACTGTGTAGCCTTGTCCGACGGCGAACCGCACAAACGAATTCTCGGGCTGCAGGTCGAGGATGTAGAACTTGTTGATGGACGGCGGCACGATCAGCAGCGGGCGCGTTGCCACCCGCCCGGTCAGGGGCGCGTACTGGATCAGCTGTAACATCGCATTCTCGAACACCACCGCGCCTTCGGACACGGCCACGTTCTTGCCGATCTCGAACGCCGTCTCATCGGTGATCGACAGCCCGCCCTTGCGCATATCCGCGAGCAGGTTGCCGAGCCCGGCCTTCAGGCTCTCGCCTTGCGTCTCGAATGCGAGCTGCATCACCTCCGGGTTGGTGGCGGCATAGTTGGCCGGGCTCATCGAGTCGATGAACTGGCGCGTATAGAAGCGCAGCCGTTGCCTGGCGGGTTCGTCCAGATCCGCGGCCTCCACCATGTCGCTGGCCAGCCTGGCGTTGAGCAGGTAGCTCTGCTTGAGCAGGCTAAAGGCGGGATTGTCGCGCCATGCGATGGCGCCGAAGCGGCGGTCGCCGCGCTCGGGTGCCACCACCGGCTCCGCCGGTTCGCCCGCGATGTTGACCATCATCCGCGTCCACAGCGCGAACTGCTGCCGGAAGTAGTTCAACTGCAGATCAGCGAACGGCCCTCCGCCGGTCTGCGCCGTGGCCTGCCACAGGCTTTGCCACGATTTGATGAAACCCTGAACAAATTCGTCCGGCACCTTGTTGGGCAATGCCATCGTCGTCTCCAGGGGGCTGGGCCGCGCGGCGGCCTCCGGCCGCATTAGCTGCGCGCGGCCACACAAGGATGCCACTCAGGCCAGGTTGGCGCGGCGCAGTTTCGACTTGAGCGCCTCGATCTCGTCCAGCAGGTCAAGCACGAGCGCAACGCCCGCTGGCCCCAGCTCCAGGTCGCGCGTCAGACGCAGCGCCGCGCGGGCACGCGACAAGGCGGTGCCTTCAAAACGCCAGCCTTGCACGTCCTCGCCGCGCGGCGTCAGCACGCCTTCCTCGACAAGAGCCACCACCTGCTCCATGTCGGCGTGACAGGCCACGCTCAGTTCGACCAGCGTGAACTGAACCTCTTCCTCGACAAGCACGCCCTGTAGCGTCGAACCACTTTGATCGCTCATCGCATCAAGCCTCCGTTGAACGGCGCGGGGAAAAGCCGCTAAAGGTCTTGGCCATCTCCCGGTACGCCCGCCTGGCCTGGTCCGTGTCGGCAGGCGGCAAGACAATGGAGAGCACCGCGTACAGGTCGCCGGGCGGCGTGCTGGGCAGGCCCTTGCCCCTGAGCCGCAGCTTGCGGCCCGCCGACGAGCCGGGCGGCACGCTGAGCTGAAGCACGCTGCCGTCCGGCGTGGGTATGTCGACGCTGGCGCCCAGGGCAGCTTCCCAGGGAGCGACCGGCAGGTCCAGGTAGACGTCGCGATCGTCGACGCGGAAACGCGGGTGGGGCGCGATCTCGATCTCGAGGTACAGGTCGCCGGCAGGCGCGTCTCCAATCCCCGGTCCGCCTTGCCCGGCAAGCCGGAGATGCTGTCCGCCGCGAATGCCCTTGGGAATATTCACGTCCAGTTGCCGCTCCTGCAAGCGGACATGGCCGTTGGCGTCCACCTGCGGCGTCCGCAGCGAAATGGTGCGGTGCCCGCCCCGATAGGCGTCCTCCAGATCGATCCGCACCTTGGCGTGATGATCCGCCCCGGCCATGCGGCCGGCATGACGCGCGCCGTGGCCCTGGGCGCGCCTTGTCCCGAACAGCGACTCGAAGAAATCGCTGTGATCCATCTCCGGGTCGCGACCGCCGTCGCCGTCGCTGAACTCGAAGCCGCTATCCCATCCCGGCGGCGGGGTGAACTCGCGGCCATGCTTGTACCGCGCACCCACGTCGTCGTAGGCCGCACGCTTTTCCGCGTCCTTCAGCGCCTCGTACGCTTCGGCCACGTCCTTGAACCGGGCTTCCGCATCCGGCTCCTTGCTGACGTCAGGGTGATACTTGCGCGCGAGCTTGCGGTAGGCACGCTTGATGTCATCCTGCGTGGCCGTGCGCTCCACGCCGAGCATCGCGTAGTAGTCCTTGAACTCCATGAGTGCCCCTCCCGGCGGCTCGCGTGCGGGACGCGCACGGCGCTTGCGAACAACTTGTCCCTGAGTATAGGCAAAGGCCGCGGCATGCGCCTCTCAAGATACACGCGGCTGGCCGGCGCCGCCGGGATCAGACGCCCTGGCGAAAACCCAGGTAATCCAGCGCGAGGTGTCTTTGCAATGCGCGGGCCTGGCGCAAGGCGTCGAGCAATGCGCGCCGCTCGCTCGCGTCCAGTTCGTTCGGGTCCACATGGTTGTGCATGGCTTCGCCGCGTTCGAAACAGCGCTGCTGTGTCTTCATGCGCAACATCTGGATGCGGTTGAATGCGCCGATCCATGCTTGCACATGATGTGGTTCCAGGCGCCGCGTCTCGCCGGCGCGCCGGAGGCGATCGGCCGTATTGCTGGCGCGGGCGCGGCAAGCCAGGCCGTAAATGCGGGCCGCGTCGACGAACAGCGTGGCGGCGTCCAGTTTCAGATCGATCGTGCCGGCGAAATCCCCGCTCTTCGCCACCGCGAAGTCGCGCAGCAGACCGAGCGGCGCTTTGCGCCGCAGCGCATTCTCGGTCATCTGGTACAGAAAGCGCGGGTTGTCCGGCGCCATGTCCGCGAGCCAGTCGGTCAGCGCCTGCGCCAGGTCATGGGCGCCATGAAGCGAGCGCAGGTCGAAGAAGATGGTGGCATTGAGCAGCGCCCGCTGATCGCCTTCGATGATCCAGCTCGCGAAGCGCTCCCGCCATTCGTGCAGGTCGAGGCACCACTGCGGATTGCTTGCCATGATTTGCCCGGTGCACAGCGGGAACCCGCAGGCATCGAGTGCTTCGTTGATGTGTAGCGCCAGCGGCAGCATCCGTTCGCGCAGTGCCTGGGCGCCGCCGCTGCCCGCCAGGATGATCCCGTTGTCCTGATCGCTCGACAGCGTCTGTTCCTCGCGGCCTTCGCTGCCGAGCGCGATCCAGCACCAGCGTACGTCCTGCAACTGCTGCCCCACGCAGGCCAGGTCGATCACGCGCCGCGTCAAGGTGTCGTTCAGCGCCGAGATCAACCGCATCAGCGTCTGCGCTTCCGCCTCGCCCGCCACGCCCGCCACGCGATGCCAGAGCGCCCGGATCTCCGCGGCGGCCCGCTGCAGCCCGCTTCCTTCCTGCGCGGCGGCGATGCGGCGGCGGGCGTCCTCCATGTCTCGCATGAATGCGCCCGCCTGGACATTGGCCGGATCGAAAGCGGCATCGGGACGGATCGTGGGCGGCTCGTTCATGGGCTGTGCGTTCCTCGGCCTCAGTACCGGACCCGCGCGTACAGGGTCTGTTGCGCGGCGTCGCGGGCATCCTTCAGCGTGACGATGCTCTTTTCCGCGAGCAACGGGATCATCCTGAGAAAGATCTCTCCGGTGACGATCGCATCGCCCAGGGCGGTGTGGCGGCCAATGACCGCCACACCGAGCCGGCTGGCGATCGCTTCCAGTGAGTGCTCGGCCTGATGGGGGTGGATCACCTGCGATAGCAGCAGCGTATCGAGGACGGGTTGCGTGAAGGCGGTGCCGGTTCTTTCCTCCAGCATTTGCAGGAACTTCATGTCGAACGCGGCATTGTGCGCGACGAGCACGGTATCCGCGGCGAAACGGTGAAACTGCGGCAACACGGTTTCGATCGGCGGCTGGCCGTTGAGCATGGCGTGCGTGATGCCGTGAACCGCGATCGACCCGGCGCTCAGCGCGCCCCGCGGCCGGATCAGCTGCTCGAAACTCTCCCGCTGCAACAGCCGGCCGTTGACGATGCGCAAGGCGCCGATGGAGATGATTTCATCGCCGGCGGCAGGCTCCAGCCCCGTGGTCTCGGTATCGAACACCGTGTAGCTGAGTTGCGAGAGCCGGCACTGGTCGATCCCGGCGTTTTGTCCCGGCTGGTGGAACAGGTCGAAATCGTAGAACTCCGGGCGGCCTTGCCGTGCCGGCAGTCTGTCCAGCGCCGAGCGGGGCTCGGAAACCGGCAGCATCAGGCGATAGCGCGCCACGTCGGGCGACGCACCGGACGAACACACGGTCTCGCCGCCCTGACGCGCCATCAGCGTGCTCAGCGACAGCGCCGCGCCGGCTTGCAATGGCGCGTTTTCCCAAGCCCGCAGCCTATCGGCGGTGGGGGGGGCGCCATGCCAGGTGAGGTCGAGATAGGCCAGCCGCCCGGCACGGCACAGGCCGAAGCGCAACTCGGTAACGCCGGCTTCGGTGGCGAGCCGCTGCGCCAGATAGGCCAGCGCCTGGGTCAAGGCATAGCTGTCCACCCTGAGCCACAGCGTGGCATCGACCGCATCGCTGGCGGCTACGCTGAGCGACGGGCTGCCGATCCGCCGCAGCAGCAGCGCGAGCAGGTCGGCGCCCCGCATCTCTTCCAGCTCCTGATGGCTGTCCATCCCGGCGCCGCGCTGATCCACGGCGCGGCCGATCTGGCCCACCAGGCGCTGCGATTCGTCGTCGATGATGCCGGTAAGCTGGGCTCGCTTCCCGGCGTTCATGTCCGGGAACGCCTGGATGGTCTCCACCGCCGCAAGCAGATTCGCCAGCGTGGCGCGCGCATCTTGCGTGAGCGACTGCAGCAATGCGTCGCGGCGGTTGTCGGCCTCGACGTTGCGGGTGATGTCTTCCAGCGTCAGCACGAAGCCGTTGAGGGTGTGCACGTTGTCGAACACAGGTGCCATGTGCGCGCGCACGATCTGGCCCTGTGAGAGCGTGGCGACGAATCCCGATACCGGCCGCGCCGCGCCGGCCCCCCCCTCCCGGAGCTGGTGCTGGAGCTGTTCCAGCGCGTGCAGGATGAGCCCCCGCTCGATCACGCCGAACACGGAGCGGCCCAGGCCGATTGCTGCGGCGCCGGCCACCGGCGCGCCGGCTCCGCCCGCTTCCAGCAACTGCCTGGCGCTGTCGTTGTAAAGCAGTATTCGCCCTTCGATATTGCAGACCAGCACGCTCAGCGCGAGCTCCGCCATGAGCGCGGCGAGCCGGTTCTTCTCCTCGGCCAGCGCGCGGTTCGCCAGTGCGATCCTGGCCTGCACGTCGTCGTGCACGGCCTGATGGGAAGCCGCCAGCAGGTTAAGCTTGTCGACGAGGACGCGCACGTCGCGCGCGCCCTGCGGCGCGATGCGATGGCCAGGGTTGGCCGCAAGCAGCACGGCGTCTTCGGCCAGGCGCGCGACCGGCGTCAGGTAAGCGTCGAACAGCGCTTTCAGCCCGATGCCCAGGCCGAGCAGCAGCAGCAGCGCGAGGGCAATCCATAGCGCGCCGCGCTGCAGCAGCAACGCGCGCAACCACGTGCGCTGCGCGTCCGGCAGGTCGATCGCAAGCGGTAAGAGGATCGCGCCAGCGAGAAGCAGCTGCGCCAGGAAGAGCAGCGCCAATGTCACGCCGAAGCGGTGTCCGGCGATCCAAGTCCGAATCATTCCAGGCCTCTCTGTCAGCTCGCGAGCAATGCGCCCACCTTTTCAACCAGCTCCCTGGTGGAAAACGGTTTGGTGATGTACGCATCGGCGCCCAGCGCAAGGCCCTTGCTCACCTCAAGCTCCCGACCCTTCGCCGATAGCATGACGACCCTGACCCGATCCCAGGCCTTGTTCTCGCGGATCTTCTGGCAGACCTCGAAGCCGCTGCGCAGCGGCAGCATGATGTCGAGCAGGACAAGATCGGGCTGGAACGCGGTCATCTGCGCCAGGGCTTCCTCCCCGTCGCGAGCGATGCCCACTTCGTAGCCGCTTTGCTGCATCAGGAATTCCAGGGAGATCACGATGTTCGGTTCGTCGTCTGCGATGAGGACTTTGTGGGTCATGGCGTTGTCTCCGGTGCATTCGGCAGCGGCAGCGTGAATACGAATACCGCGCCGTCGTCCTGCGTCGCCTCCAGCCACAGCGCACCGCCGAAATGGCGAACGATTTCCCGGCTGATCGGCAATCCGAGCCCGGTGCCCTGTGGCTTGCCCGCCAGCCTGTCGCCACCCTGGCGGAACTTGTCGAAGATCAGCTCCCGATCCTGCAGGCGCACGCCGCAACCGTTGTCACGCACCGCAACACGCAAATTGCCGCCTGCCGCCTCCAGGCTCACCGCGACCCGGCCGTCCGCCCGGTCGCAGAACTTTGCCGCGTTCGACAGCAGGTTGAGCATCACCTGCATCAGCCGGTCGGGGTCGGCCAGTATCACGGGAACCTGCGCCGGCAGGTGCAGCTCAAGCTGAATGCGCTGGTCCGCGAACAGTTGCCGGGTGGCGCTTACCGCATCCTCTATCACCTGTTTCAAGTCTAGTGGCACGGTGCGCCATCCGGTGCTGCCGGATTCGATCTTGGCAAGGTCGAGCACGTTGTTGATGAGACGTGTGAGGCGCTCGCTTTCCCTGATCACAATGTCAAGGTATTCGCTGCGCCTGGCAGCGGCAAGATCGGGATGGTCGCGAAGAATCTCGGAGAACGCGCGGATCGACGTGAGCGGCGTGCGCAACTCGTGGGTCACGGTCGAAATGAAGTCGTCCTTCATGCGGTCGAGTTCGGTGAGCCGAAGGTTGGCCGCCTTGAGTCCGGCCGATACCGTTTCCAGTTCGCGCGATTTCTGCTCCAGCTGCCGGCTGTAGGCGACCGCTTGCGAGGTCTCATCCAGTATTGCCATGACTTCGTCCAGGCCGAGCGGCTCTTCATTCACCGCCGAGGCAATCATTGCGCGCGCCGATGCGGCACCGATCGCACCGGCCAGCTGGATTTCCGCGAAATGCACCAGCGCGGCGTCGGCCACCAGCGGGCTGGTGCCGGCGCGCTCGCGGTGGAATCGCGCGTACGCTTCGTCGGCCCTGGCGCCGCCAAGGAAACGCCGCAACAACGCGAGTACCGCTTCGGCCGAGGCACTGCCGCGCCACACATGGGAACCGAGCGCGCTGCCGCTGTGGGCGTAGGCATCCACGAACAGGATGGCCTGCACCCGTTCCGCCGCGCTTTGCGGACTGGTGAGCGACACGCCGGCATAGCTGCCGGCATTCGCCAGCATGCTCCAGAACAGCGCATGCGAGACCGGGTCCAGCCCGGCCAGGCCAAACAGTTGCTGCGGCTTCAGCCACCCGATGCCGAACGGCCCGTATTCGACAAAGCTGGCCGGCAGCCAGCCGGACTGCGCGAACGACGGCAGCAGGAGCGTGTACAGCCAGATCAGGAACCCCACGCCCAGGCCGGCCAGCGCGCCGCGCCGCGTGCCGTTCTTCCAGTAGATGGCGCCCAGCATCGCGGGCGCGAACTGCGCCACGGCCGCGAATGAGATCAGGCCGATCGAAACCAGCGCGTACGCTTCGCCGGCGAGGCGGAAGTAGGCATATCCCAGCATCATCAACAGCACGATGGCCGCGCGCCTGATCGCCAGCAGCATCGCGCTGATATCGGCGCGATGGCCGAACCGCAGGGGCTTCAGACGCAGCAGCAAGGGCATCACCAGGTCATTGCAGACCATGGTGCTCAGCGCGATGGTTTCGACGATGACCATGCCCGTCGCGGCCGACAGCCCGCCGATGAACACAAGGAGCGTCAGCGCCGGAGAGCTTTCCTGCAGCGGCAACGCCAGCACGAACATATCCGGGTCGACCTGGCCGCCCGGAAAGCGAAGCACCCCTGCGAAAGCGATCGGCAGCACAAAGAGATTGATCGCCAGGAGGTACAAGGGCAGCAGCCAGATGGCTTTCCTGAGGTGGTTCTCGTCGACGTTCTCGACTACGGCGATCTGGAACTGGCGCGGCAGGAGCAGGATCGACAGCATCGACAGGAATACCAGCGCGGCCCACCTGCCGAACGTCACGGTGCCGCCACCCGCCGCGCCGCCATCCAGGGTCAGGAGCGCCTTCAGCGCGGGAACCGCGCCGGCACGCCCGAACAGATCCCCGAAGCCATCGTACAGGCCAAAGGTAACGAAGATCCCCACCGAGAGGAATGCCGCCAGCTTTACCAGGGATTCAAAGGCGATCGCGGCGACCATGCCCTCATGGCGCTCCGCCGCATCGATATGGCGGGTGCCGAACAGGATGGTGAACATGGCCAGCATCAGCGCAAGGTACAGCGTGGTGTCCGACCACACCGGCCCTGCCACGCCGCGCCGGATGCCGAAGTCGGCGGAATGCACCAGTACCGCCACGCTCGCCGAGACGGCCTTCAGTTGCAGCGCGATATATGGCACGACGCCCACCACCGACACCAGGGTGACAAGGCCGCCAAGCAGCGCGCTCTTGCCATAGCGCGAAGCCAGGAAATCGGCAATCGACGTGATGCGGTTGTTCTTGCTGATACGGATGATCTTGCGCAGCACGGTCCACCAGAGCGCCGCCATCAGCGTGGGGCCGAGGTAGATGGGCAAAAAGCCGATGCCGCTGGCGGCGGCGCGGCCGACGCTGCCATAGTAAGTCCACGAGGTGGCGTACACGGCCAGCGACAACGCATACAGGTACGGGTTGTTGATGACGCTGGCGCCCGCGTCCGAGCGCTTGTCGCCGTAATACGCAATGGCGAACAGCACGCCGAGGTACGCGAACGACGCCAGCGCAACGACCCAGCCCTGCAGCATGTCAGTCTCTCGGCGCGGGTACGGGCGGGGCGGGCTGCGGGTTTCCCTGTGGGTTTCCTTGTCGCGGTGCTTCCTGTTCCGCGGTGAATGCCAGCAGAACGATAAGCACCGCCCATGCGGCGAACAGATAGGCGTACAACCGCGGGATGCCGAACCAGGTGAGCGTGTTGTTGAACAGGGCCAGCAGCGGATAGTTGAACAGCAGCCAGCCCAGGGCAAACAGCGCGATCAGGCGGTGTCCGGCGAGGTTGCGGCGCAGCATGGCAAATCCTTCAGTGGCCGGAAGCGCCCGCCGCGCCAATGCCGGTTTCCGAGCGGACCCTCTGCGCCTCGTAACCTTCGCGGTCGACGCGGGCACGATCGCTCCGGTCCAGAACCGAGAACAGCCAGATGCCGACAAAGCCGGCGGTCATCGAAAACAAGGCGGGCGACGTGTACGGAAAGATTGCATCCTTGTAGCCGAATACATCCACCCAGACCGACTTGGAGACGATGGTCAGCCCGACCGCGGTAATCAGGCCGAGAAAACCGCCGATGGTAGCGCCGCGTGTCGTGCAGTCTTTCCACAGGACGGCCATGAACAACACGGGAAAAGTAGCCGATGCCGCAACGGCAAAGGCCAGCGATACCATGAAGGCGATGTTCTGCTTCTCGAACGCGATCCCGAGAATCACCGCCACGATGCCCAGCGCCACTGTCGTATAGCGCGAAACACGCAATTCCCTATCGCTGCTCGCCTTGCCTTTCTTGAACACGGTCGCGTAAAGGTCATGGGACACGGCGGTGGCGCCGGACAGCGTCAATCCGGCGACCACGGCAAGAATCGTGGCGAAGGCCACGGCGGAGATAAAGCCGAGGAATACGTTGCCGCCGACGGCGCTCGCAAGGTGGATGGCCGCCATGTTGTTGCCGCCCAGCAAGCCGCCAAGCGCATCCTTGTAGACCGGGTTGGTGCTGACCAGCACGATGGCGCCAAAGCCGATGATGAACGTCAGCACGTAGAAGTAGGCGATCCACGTCGTCGCCCAGAACACGGACTTGCGTGCCTCCTTGGCGCTTGGCACGGTAAAGAATCGCATCAGGATGTGCGGCAGCCCCGCCGTGCCGAACATCAGCGCCATGCCGAATGAAATGGCGGAAATCGGATCCTTGATGAAGGTGCCGGGGCCCATGATGGCGTCCTTCTTGGCATGGACGTCGACCGCCTTGGCAAACAGCGCTTCGGGATTGAAATGGAACTGCGCCAGCACCATGACTGCCATGAACGTCGCGCCCGCGAGCAGCAAGCCGGCCTTGATGATCTGGACCCATGTGGTCGCCGTCATGCCCCCGAACAGCACATAGACCATCATCAGCGTGCCGACGATCACCACGGCAAGCCAGTACTCCAGGCCAAACAGCAGCTTGATCAGCTGTCCGGCGCCGACCATCTGGGCAATCAGGTAGAACGCCACCACCACCAGCGTGCCCGAGGCCGCGAATACGCGGATCGGTGTCTGCTCGAAGCGATAGGCAGCCACGTCGGCGAAGGTGAAGCGGCCGAGGTTGCGCAGCCGCTCGGCCATCAGGAAGGTGATGACGGGCCAGCCGACCAGAAAGCCGATCGAATAAATCAGGCCGTCATAGCCGTTCGCATAAACCGCGGCCGATATCCCGAGGAAAGAAGCCGCGGACATATAGTCGCCCGCGATTGCCAGGCCATTCTGGAAGCCGGTGATGCCGCCGCCGGCCGTATAGAAATCCGCGGCGGACTTCGTTCTGCTAGCCGCCCATTTCGTGATGAACAGGGTGAACACCACAAAGACAGCGAACATCGCAATCGCCGTCCAGTTGGTCGGCTGCTTCTGCATCTGGCCAAGGTCGCCACCGGCTCCCCAGACCGCCCCGCACAGGGCAAACAGCGTCAGTGTGCTCAGGATGCGGCTCCGGGTCGACATTAGAGCACCTCCTTGCGAATCTGAGCGGTCAGGTCATCGAATTCGCGATTGGCGCGCCAGACGTAGATGCCGGTGATCGCCACGGTAAATACGATCACAAAGAGTCCGATCGGAATGCCCCAGGTCATCACGCCGTCGCCAATCCTGATGGAGAGCAGGGTCTTGCCGAAGGCAACCAGGAGGATGTAGCCGTAATACACAACCATCATCATCCCGGCGAGCACCCATCCGTAGGTGGAACGGGTCGAAACCAGCCGCTGATAGTTGGGATTGGACCGTATCCGCTGAACGAGATCTTCTTCCATGTCTTATCTCCGGTTCTTCGGGCAGGAGGTGCGCATGTGACGCGCTGTCTTCTGTCTTATGCTGAACAGCGGCAACAATCAATGGCGATATGCATGAGGCCCATGGACAAGTGACGTAAAGCCGATCTTCACCACCATCTCGCCGATGCCGTCCGACATGTGCGGACAATCGAAGGGCAATCGAAGGGCAATCGATGAAATCATGATCGGAATTGGAATAAGACTCGGTACGGTCCCGGCCCGGTCCTTTCACAGCTTGATGCGCGCCCGCGTTGGGCGTATTGGAGGCGTATTGGAGGCGTATTGGAGGCGTATTGGAGGCGTATTGGAGGTGACCCGATTCGCTGGCGCTGCTACCGCCCGATCGGGATACGGCCGGAAAGCCAGCGCCCAATGCCTCGGGCGCTGCCGGCAGGCAAGGAAGAAGACATTGTCACGAAATGTCCCGCCCGATTGCTGCGGCATGGATAAATCTCGCGCTATTGAGCGAGCGCCCGCCCTCTGCGATGCGCGAGTTCGGTCCCCCTGGGCCACCCTGCCATCCGCCGAAGCCCGGTCGGCCGGTGGATCGCCGGGTCGATGCGGTCCGCGCTGATCGCGCTGATCGTGCCGAAACCAAAGCCCACCGCGTTAGCGGCGGCGTCCTGGTCGATGGCGGAACCTTGGAGCGTATGGACGCGGATACCCTGCCGGGCGTGAAGGGAACTTCCGCGCGTTGCCCCGCCCTTAATCTTCGCTCGTCCACTCCACCTGCACGCCAAGGCTGCGCAGGTTCTCGACGAAGCGGGGATGGGCCCGGCGGATCGGCGCGGCGTTGCGGATCTCGGACCGGCCGTCGATGCTGGCGGCCACCATGAACAGTGCGATCGCCACCCGGATGATGTACGGGCTTTCCACCACTGCCGGCGTCAGCGGATTGCCGCCGAAGGTGATGAGCCGGTGCGGGTCGGACGAGAACACATGGGCGCCGAACTTCGACAGTTCGCCGGTCCAGCCCAGCGCGCCGTCGTACACCTTGTTCCAGAACATGGCGTTGCCCTGCGCGCGCACGCCCAGCGCGATAAAGATCGGCAGCAGGTCCACCGGGAAGTACGGCCATGGCGCGGCCTCGACCTTGGTGAGTACGTTGCTGGTGAAAGGCGTCTGCACTTTCAGCGGGCCGGCGCAGGTGGCCCGCGACCAGCCGTCCTCGTGCGTGATCTGCACGCCAAACTTGGCAAAGGTCCGGTCGATGAGCGGGAAATTGCCGGGTGCGCTATTGCGCACGACAACATCGCCGCCAGTGATGGCGCCCAGCGCCAGGAAGGTCGTGATCTCGTGGAAATCCTCGTCGAAGGTGAACTCCCCGCCATGCAGGGTATTGCCGCCGTGCACCGTCAGGCGCGAGGTGCCAATGCCTTCGATGCGCGCGCCGATCATCGCCATGAAGCGGCAGAACTCCTGCACATGCGGCTCCGATGCCGCATTGGTCAGCGTGGAGGTGCCGCCCGCGGCGGCCGCGCACAGCACGAAGTTCTCCGTGGTGGTGACCGATGCGTAATCCAGCCAGTGATCGGTCGGTGTCAGCAGGCCGGCACTGCGCACGAGCAGCGAGCCGTCGACGCGCTCCACCTCGCCGCCGAAGCGGCGGAAGACTTCGACGTGCGGATCGATCTCGCGCACGCCAAGCGTACAGCCCTTGACGTTGTCCTCCAGCCGGGCAACGCCGAAGCGCGCCAGCAACGGGGGCACCAGCATGATGGAGGAGCGCATTTCCTCGGGCAGCCGATGACGGGCGGCGTCGAAGACGGTTTCGCAATGGTGCAGTTCCAGCGTGCCGGTCGCCTGGTCCATATGCACCTTGCTGCCCAAAGCGCGGAAAATCTCGAGGATCTTGCGCACGTCGGTGATATCGGGCACGCCATGCAGGCGCAAAGGCTCATCGGTGAGCAGTGTGGCGCAGAGCACGGGCAGCACTGCATTCTTGTTGGCCGAAGGGGTAATGCGGCCACGGAGCGGCTTGCCGCCGTGCACGATGAGATTGGACATGGGATCAGGTATAGCAGGGCGGACCCGGACAGTCCGGGACGAAGCCCAGCATTGTACTTGCTATGCGAATGATGGGAATGGCGCGGAGACGGGGCCCGGTGCAGGCAAAGGCGCTTGTGGCCCCGCCGGCACCGCCGCCCGCGTATCCCGCCGCGATATCATGTGGATCGCAAGCCAGCCGTACCTGAGCGGCCAACGCTCAGGTCCGAATGCCCAACGCGTGGAGCGGCAATGCAGATCGAGCAGATTGCGCAGATTGACTGGTCGACAATCCGTACCGGCGCGGCCGACGCGCAGCATGACACCCTGGTCGAGGTGACAGGCTGGATGATGCCGCTGGATCCCGCGGAAAAGGCTGCCGACTATGCCTTGCTCACCGCCGAGGCGCCATGCTGCGGCGGGTGCGTGCCGCGCGATCCGCTGGCCTGCATCGAGGTGTACCTCGCAGCGCCGCTCGCGCGGCAAGAGCGCGCTGTTTGCCTGCGAGGGCGTTTGCTGCGGCTGCGCGACGATCCGGCGGGCTGGCGCTATCAGTTGGTGGAAGCCTCGGCGCTTGCGCCCGCGCCGCAAGCAGGGGCGGCGCCGATCAGCCGGCGCGTGTTCCTGGCGTCCGGCGCGGCGCTCGGGCTTGCCGCCTGCGCGCCGGGACGCTTCGCCGGCTACACCGAAGCGCGCGAGTCGTCCGCGGCATCCGCCCCACAAGCGGCTGACGCCACCAGATGGACGCCGCCCGCCAACGCGCTGACGATCGACATGCACAGCCACGGCGGCCGCGTGACCGTCTCGCGCGATCCCGTCGTCGGCGCGGACCGTCCCTTCCAGCCTCTCGCCGCGCCGATGCGCGCCGGCGGCATGAACGTGATCTGCCTGGCGATCGTGACCGACACCACCGTCACGCGCGTGTCCGCGGACCGCACGCGCTTCGAAGCGTGGCGAGCGCCGGAGGAGGGTGAGCTTTACGCGCTCGGCGTGGCCGAATTCGCGCGCGCGCATCGGCTGATCGAGCGTGAGCAGATGCATGTGGTGATAGACGCGGCATCCCTGGCCGCCCGGGGCCGCGCCGGGCCGTGCGCGATCATCGCTGCCGAAGGCGCCGATTTTCTTGAGGGCAGACTGGAGCGCGTCGATGAAGCGTACGCGATGCACCAGTTGCGCCACCTGCAGCTGACGCACTACCGGGTCAACGAACTCGGCGATATCCAGACCGAGACGCCGGTGCACGGCGGCCTGACGGATTTTGGCGCCGAGGCGGTGCGGCGCTGCAATGCGCGAGGCATCGTCGTCGACGTCGCGCACGGCACCTATGCGCTGGTGAAGCGCGCCGCGGCGACGTCCACCAGGCCGCTGGTGATCTCGCACTCCGCGCTGGCGACGCGTCCGGGCACGCGCAGCCGGCTGATCACGCCTGACCACGCCCGCGTGATCGCCGGCACCGGCGGCGTGATCGGTGTCTGGCCCAGTTCGGGCACCTTCCGCGACCTGCGCACGATGGCCGAGGGCATCAAGCGGATGGCCGACGTGGTTGGCGTCGAGCACGTCGGCCTGGGCACGGACATGCTTGGCTTTATTTCCCCGCCGGTGTTCAGGAGTTACGAGCAATTGCCTTCACTGGCCGATGCGCTGCTGGCGGCGGGCTTCACGCAAGACGAAATGAACGGGATTCTCGGCGGCAACTACCGGCGGGTATTCGAAGCCTCGGTCGGCTAGGCGCCGCGCGAGCCGGACGGCGGCGCGCTATTGCCGCCTGCGCTGCCCGTCTTCGCCCTTGCCCTGCCCGGCGCCGCCGCGCAGCCGCCGGTACTCCTCGCGGCCAACGTAGCACGCGGCGCCAGCCGCCATCAGCGCCAGTACGTACCAGGTAATGGCATAGCTGAGATGGTTGTTGTTGAAGGTGACCACCGTCAGGCCGCCTTCCGGCCAGACGCGCTTGCTGCCTTCGCCGCCCGGCGCGGCCGCATCCGCGTCGATGAAATACGGCGCCACATTCGAGAGCCCGCGGGCGGCGGCGATGGCGGGCACATCGCGTCCGTACCAGAGGCCGGCCGCCGGGTCGTTGTTGCGCAGGAATCCGTTGCCGGGCTCGCTGAAGCGCAACAGGCCGGTCACCGTGGTCTCTCCGGCCGGGTCGCTCCCGCTGCGTGTGGCGCGATCGCGCTGCTCCGGCGGCACAAAGCCCCGGTTGACCAGCACCACGCTGCCGTCCGCCGCGCGCAGCGGCGTCAGCACCCAGAAGCCGCCACCCAGTTCCGTCACGGCCTGGACCAGGGTCTCGCGGTCATGCAGGAACGTGCCGGTCACTTGCACGCGCCGGTATTCGTCGTCCGTCTTGTTCAGGCGCGGCCACTGACCGGGGCCCGGCGCCGCCGTGGCGCGGGCATGCACCCGCTGGTTCACGCGTTCGATGAGGTCGAGCTTCCAGGCGCGCCGCTGGACTTGCCAGGTGCCAAGCGCAGCCAGCCCGGCAACCGCGATAGCGGCAATCAGGGCCAGCACTATCAGTGCACCGGCGGTTCGTCTGCGAGTGGGGGTCGGGCGGGCTAAATCTTGTTGCGGGAGAGTCAAGGCAGGTTCTTCATATCGTGCATCGGCATCATGTTCTGGTCGAGGTGGAACATCACCCATAGCGAGCCAGTCAGCGCGATGACCACCAGCACGATGGTGAAAATCAGCGCCAGCATGGTCCAACCGCCCTCCGACCTAGCATTCATATGCAGGAAATATATCATGTGCACGACGATCTGCACCGAGGCGCAGGCCAGCACGAGCAGCGCCGTGGTGCTGGACTTGTCGAACACCTTTGCCATCACCAGCCAGAAGGGAATGGCCGTCAGGATCACCGCGAGCACGAAGCCCGTCATGTAGCCCCTGAAGGTGCTGGGGGCGTGGCCGTCGTGGCCGTCGTGGCCATGGTGGTCATGTCCATGGGCATCGAGGGCATTGTCATGCGCGCTCATGGCAGCACTCCCATCAGGTAGACGAAGGTGAATACGCCGATCCAGACCACGTCCAGGAAGTGCCAGAACATGGACAGGCACATCAGCCGGCGCTTGTTTTCCGGAATCAGCCCATGCTGCCCGACCTGCGCCATCAGCGTGATCAGCCAGATGATGCCCACGGTCACGTGCGTGCCGTGCGTGCCCACCAGCGTGAAGAACGAGGACAGGAAGGCGCTGCGCTGCGGCCCCGCTCCCTCGTGCACCAGCTGCGCGAACTCATGGAGTTCGATGCCGATGAAGGTGGCGCCCAGCAGGCCGGTAATGCCGAGCCAGACCAGCGTCGTGCGCACCTTATCCTTCTGCATCTCCAGCACGGCGAAGCCGTAGGTGATCGACGACAGCAGCAGCATGGTGGTGTTGAGGGCGACCAGCGGCAGCTCGAACAGCTCGGCGCCCGTGGGACCTCCGGCATAGCGGCGGCCCAGCACGCCATACACGGCGAACAGGCAGGCAAAGATGAGGCAGTCGCTCATCAGGTACAGCCAGAAGCCGAGCAACGTGCCGTTCTGCGGATGCACCTCGCTCAGTTCATGAAAACGGAGCGCTTCCGCGCGCGTCCGCTCCGGAAGGCCGGTGTCGCCGCTGCCGTAGGGGAGAGAGGTTTCAACCATGGCTGGCAAGCAGGCGCGAGCGCTCTGCCTCGGTGCGGACGACGACGTCGGCCGGGATGTAGTAGTCGCGCTTGTAGTTGAAGGTATGGCCGATTGCCACTACCAGGGTGGCAACGAACGAGACCACCGCGATCAGCCACATATGCCAGATCATGGCAAAGCCGAACAACGTGCTAAGGCCCGCGATTATGATGCCGGCGGCGGTGTTCTTCGGCATGTGGATCGGTATGAAACCCTGCTGCGGGCGCTGGTATTGCAGGGACTTCATCTGCCACCATGCGTCGTTGTCGTGGATGACCGGCGTAAAGGCGAAGTTATAGGCGGGCGGCGGCGAAGAGGTGGACCACTCCAGCGTGCGGCCGTCCCACGGGTCTCCGGTGGTGTCGCGCAGCGACTCGCGCCGGCGGAAGCTGACCACCAGCTGGATCAGGAAGCTGCCGATGCCGAGCGCGATCAGCAGGGCGCCGAAGGCCGCGAGCTGGAACCAGATCTGCAGGGACGCATCCTCGAAATGGCTCATGCGGCGCGTGATGCCCATCAGGCCGAGCACATAGAGCGGCATGAAGGCAACGTAGAAGCCAACCAGCCAGAACCAGAACGAGCACTTGCCCCAGAAGGGATCAAGCCGGTAGCCGAAGGCCTTGGGGAACCAGTAGGTAATGCCGGCCATCATCCCGAACAGCACGCCGCCGATGATCACGTTATGGAAGTGCGCGATCAGGAAGAGGCTGTTGTGCAGCGAGAAATCGGCGGGCGGCACGGCCAGCAGCACGCCGGTCATGCCCCCTATGACAAAGGTCACCATGAAGCCGATGGTCCAGAGCATCGGCACCTCGAAGCGGATGCGCCCGTGGTACATGGTGAACAGCCAGTTGAACATCTTCGCCCCGGTCGGGATCGAGATGATCATGGTGGTGATGCCGAAAAAGGAATTGACGCTGGCGCCCGATCCCATGGTGAAGAAGTGATGCAGCCAGACGAGATAGGACAGCACCGTGATCACCACCGTGGCGTACACCATCGACGCATAGCCGAAGAGGCGCTTGCCGCAGAAGGTCGAAACCACTTCCGAGAAGATGCCGAAAGCGGGCAGGATCAGGATGTACACCTCCGGGTGGCCCCAGATCCAGATCAGGTTGATGTACATCATGGCGTTGCCGCCGAGATCGCTGGTGAAAAAGTTGAAGCCCGCGTAGCGGTCCAGCGCCAGCAGGGCCAGCACGGCGGTCAGCACCGGAAAGGCGGCGATGATCAGCACGTTGGTGCACAGCGCCGTCCACGTAAAGACCGGCATCTTCATCATGGTCATGCCCGGCGCGCGCATCTTCACGATGGTCACGAGCAGGTTGATGCCCGATAGCAGCGTCCCCAGCCCCGCGACCTGCAAGCCCCATATGTAGTAATCCACGCCCACATCCGGACTCTGCAGGATGCCGGACAGCGGCGGATAGGCCAGCCAGCCAGTGCGTGCGAACTCGCCCACGAACAGCGACATCATCACGAGCACGGCACCGCCGACGGTCATCCAGAAACTGAAGTTATTGAGGAAGGGGAAGGCCACGTCGCGCGCGCCGATCTGCAACGGAACCACAAAGTTCATGAGCCCGGTGACCAGCGGCATGGCCACGAAGAAGATCATGATCACGCCGTGGGCCGTGAAGATCTGGTCATAGTGGTGCGGCGGCAGGTAGCCCAGCGAATCGCCAAAGGAGATCGACTGCTGCAGGCGCATCATGATTGCGTCGGCAAAGCCCCGCAGCAGCATGACGATGCCAAGCACGACATACATGACGCCGATCTTCTTGTGGTCGATGCTCGTAAACCACTCGTGCCACAGGTACCCCCACACCCGGAAGTACGTCAGCGCGCCGACCAGCGCCAGGCCGCCGGCCGCGACCACCAGGAAGGTCGCCAGCAGGATGGGCTCGTGAAAGGGAATCGCTTCCCAGGTCAGGCGGCCAAATATCAGCTTCGCAAGGTCAAGGTGCTCGGGCATGGTGGTCACCAGGGCCGCAGGGGCGTTGTTGCGGGAATCGGGGAGCGGCGGGTCATCGCTGCGACACCCTCGCGGATGCTGCGGCGGGACCATTGCCGATGCCGGCGGGGTCGCCCGCGGTGCAGATGGGGCCGGTTCGTGTTCCGGCCCCGCCCTCAAGCGCGGCCACATCGAAGGACCGCGGCTTGCCCTGCCCGCGGCTCGCGCTCATGGCCATCATGTCCTTGATGCAAGGGCGATTGGCTTCCACGCAGCGGTTCAGGATCGCATCGTACAAGCCTGGCGCCACGCTGGCGTATCGGCGTACCGGCTCCAGCTCGCTGGGCTTTTCCAGCTGCAGGTAGGCGTCGCGCGTCAATACGCCGCCTCCGGCCTTGGCCTGCCGGACCCAGCGCTCGAACTCCTCGGTGCTCATGCCATGGAACTTGAAGTACATGCCGGAGAAGCCCGCGCCGCTGTAGTTGGCGGAGAAGCCTTCGTAGACCCCGGGCCGGTTGATGACGGCGTGGAGCTGGGTCTCCATGCCGGGCATGGCATAGACCTGTCCCGCCAGCGAGGGGATGAAGAAGGAATTCATCACCGTGGAGGCCGTGATCTTGAAACGGATCGGCTGGTCCACCGGCGCCGCCAGTTCGTTGACCGTGGCGATGCCCAGTTCGGGGTAGAAGAAAAGCCACTTCCAGTCCAGCGCAACCACTTCGACCGTCATGGGCGCCACCCCCATGGGCACGTCGCGCTGTGCGTCGATGCGGCTCAGCGGCTGGTAAGGGTCCAGCTTGTGGGTGCTGACCCAGGTCAGCGCGCCCAGGGCGATGATGATGAGCAGCGGCGCGGCCCAGATCACCAGCTCCAGCAAAGTGGAATGGTCCCAGTCCGGCTCATAGACCGCCTCCCGGTTGGCGGCGCGGTAGCGCCACGCGAACAGCAGCGTCAGCGCGATCACCGGCAGGATGATCAGCAGCATCAAGCCGGTTGAAATGATGATTAGATCACGCTGCCTGACCGCAAGGTCGCCGGCCGGGGCTAGCAATACCGCGTTGCAGCCCGTCAACAGCAGGATGGCAGGAAGCAACAGCCACCCTCGCCTTGCGTAGCGGGATGGCACTCTCCGAATGCGAAATTGCATAGCCGTGGAAGTGATCGTTGAAACTACGCCGGTGGTCTGGCCGCGGAAACTCAACATTTCCTATGGCACTGTAGTCAAAGAAGTGCCATTCTTAAAGGAGTGACACAAAACGCCACCCCGAACCACGAGAGGGCCTGATGATGTCAAGCGTTACGCACCAGCACGACCCGTCACCATCCCCGGCCCTGACAGAGCGCGAAGCCATGCACCGGGAGGTCGCTCCGGGAGAGATCGCCGCCGGCGTCGTCATCGGGCGCGCTTCCGAGTATTTCGACTTCTTCGTGTACGGCATCGCCTCGGTGCTGGTCTTTCCCTCCGTCTTCTTCCCCTTCGTCAGACAACTTGACGGACTGCTGCTCTCCTTCACCATCTTCTCCTTCGCGTTCATCGCCCGGCCCTTCGGGACGGCGCTGTTCATGGCCATCCAGCACCGCTGGGGGCGCAGCATCAAGCTGACGGCGGCGCTGTTCGTGCTGGGCACGGCTACCGCGGGCATGGCGTTCCTGCCTGGCTTCGACACGCTCGGGCGTACGTCCATCGTATTGCTGGCCCTGCTTCGCATCCTGCAAGGCATCGCACTGGGCGGCTCGTGGGACGGGTTGCCTTCGCTGCTGGCGTTGAATGCCCCGCCACACCGCCGGGGCTGGTATTCGATGCTGGGACAGCTGGGCGCGCCAATCGGCTTCCTGATCGCCGGTTCTTTGTTCCTCTTCCTGCGCGTTACCCTGGAGTTCGATGAGTTCCTGGACTGGGGCTGGCGCTATCCGTTCTATGTAGCGTTCGCGATCAACGTGGTTGCCCTGTTCGCGCGCCTGAGGCTGGTGGTGACCCGTGAGTACACCCAGTTGCTGGACGAGGGAGAACTGGAGCCGATCAACCCGGTCGCATTGCTTCGCGCGCAGGGCTATAACCTCTTCATCGGTGCGTTCGCCGCGCTGGCGAGCTATGCGCTGTTCCATCTGGTCACCGTGTTCCCGCTGTCGTGGGTCGCGCTGCACGAGACGCAGGACATCAGCTCCGTGCTCATCGTCCAGATCGCGGGCGCGGGGATCGCCATGGCGGCCACCATCGCATCCGGCCTGATCGCGGACCGCATCGGCCGACGCACGACCCTGGCGCTGATGGCGGTCCTGATCGCCATATTCAGCCTGTTCGCGCCCTACCTGATGGGCGGCGGCCCGGCCCGGCAAGACCTGTTCATCCTGATCGGCTTCGGCTTGCTGGGCTTGTCCTATGGGCAGGCCGCGGGCGCCGTCACGGCCAACTTCGACGCCAGGTTCCGCTATACCGGCGCGGCGCTGACTTCCGATTTCGCGTGGCTGTTCGGGGCGGCATTTGCGCCGCTGGTCGCGCTGGGGTTGTCGGTGGAGTTCGGGCTGGTTGCTGTCAGCGGCTATCTGCTTTCCGGAGCGGTGTGTACGCTGCTGGCGCTCTGGTTTAACCGGAAGATGGAAGCGCGCGACTGACTCGGCCGATGGCCGGGCGGGCCAATCAGCGGCACATACCTGCCGCGGTCGCCCCGCCCCGCCAATCTCAGAAATTCTGGAAGAAGCCCCGCGCGGCAACCATGCAGAACGGCGCCACCAGTTCGTCGTGGTAGGCCTGCAGCACCGCTGACGCACCCCCATCCATGGCGCCTTCCGCGACCGCCTGCGCGGCGAGCGTTGCCTTCGCGAGCGCGAAGCCCTGCTTGATCGCGGCATAAGGATCGCCAGGCCCGGAGATCGGTGCGTCGACATCCAGCACAGAGGTCAGCTGCGTCGGCACCTTCGCATTCTGCCAGTACGCCTGCTGAACGGTCGCGTTGAAGAAATACACCATCGGGTCCAAGCGCCCACCGCAGAGCTGGACCGGGACACGCGGTGCCCAGTTACGCAGATCGTTTCGCTTGAATGCCTGGCGCAGCGGGGTCGCAGGGCTGGTCGCGGGCGCCATTGCCACCGTGGTAGCCGGGAACGCGCCATCCGGATTCACCAGCTGGTCTTCCAGCAGGCTGAGACGGTAGGTGTTACGCACCAGATGGGGCCTGCCGAATCCAAGGGTAAAGAATGCCGTCAGTTCGGGTGGCGCCAGCGGGGGCGAAGCCGGTGGCGTCAGCGAGGCGAACTGCGGGGCAGGAGTGCGAGGGCTGAAGAGCGCCGTGGCGGGGAGTTCTCCGTTGCCGATCAGGCTATCGATCGGCGTTACGCTGGGCAGGAGATCCTCGATGCCACGCACGTAGGCGGGCTCATAGAAGTCGCCGGGCCTGCGGTATAGGTTGCCGTAGGCATTCTGGTAACTCGTTGCCACCAACGTCGTGAACACGGTGGCGCCAAGGTTTACCTCGCCCGCAATCAGCGCGTCACCCGTGGCGGCCAGGGCATAAGGCCCCGAACCGGTCGAGGCCGCCGTTACATTGATGCCCGCCGCCTGCAGCGCGCGGTGCGTGGCCATGGCAACGTGGCCGCCCTGCGAATATCCCGTTATAAAGAGCTTGCCGTTTTCGCGAGCCGCCTTTCCCGCGTCGGCATTGCTCAGGGCAACCCGCGCGGCCCGGAGCGAGTCGATCATGTCGGCCGACTGCTGATCGGCATTCAGGTAGGGGTGATAGGACAGATCGGAGCCCGCGTATCCCGCGTAGTTGCTTGCCACCACGATATAGCCCTGGGCGGCGTACATGGCGGCAACGCTGATGCCTTCCAGGGCGCCGTCGCCGTTTCCTGCATCTTCTTGCGTCAGGTCGGCGAGATTGTAATTGCGATAGGTTGTGGTGCCGTGCGCGTACATCAGGGTCGGGCGGGGTCCGCTGCATGCGCTGCCTCCCGGGATCATCAGGGCGCCGCTGGCGTTGGTGGCTTCGCGCGCGCCGCCGATGGTGCGGTAACGGAAGTAGACGATCTCGAGGTCGCAGGTTGGGGTGCCGGCGATCTGTAGTAGCTGGCGGCCTGAGTCGCTTGCGTTCAGGAACCCTGTGAGCGCGCTCGCGCTCAGGCGGAGCGTGGTTTTCTGGCCCAGGAGTTGGCCGCGTCCACTGTTATTGCCGTTGCAACTGCCCCCGCCGCACCATGACGCCGACTGGGCGACTACACCTGCGCTAACGGCACAACACATCAGGGCCGCGAAGCCCGCCTTCTGCATGGTCAAACGCATCTTGGGTGTCTCCCCGCTGTTGTTGGTGTACGTCCGCCGCCGGATTTGACCGGTTAGCGGAGTGTAGGTAAACGGGTTAATGTGCCGCCAGCCTCATGGCTAAGAATTTCGCATTATGAGACAGGAAAAGACGAGCGGCGAGAACAGGATGGCATCCTGTTCCACGGATGCAGCATTTTTGTTTTCGTGAATGCCAGAATTAGATAATGTTTAATTCATTCCGCTCCAGATCCCGGAGACGCTGTGAATCGTGCCTTCCTCATCTATATCTTTCGGAAACACCAAATGATTTTATCCGGTTTATTTTTTTGTGTGGTTTTTTGGGGGATGGTGGCTTTATTTTGGTGGTGTTGGTTTTTGCACCCAAAGGAATACGACATCCCCCTGCGGGGGACGCCGGTCACTCTTCTTTGCCTCGGCAAAGAAGACTAACGAGAAGAAAGCCGACCCTGCCGGGGGCAGAGCAATCGCGG
>Ga0255338_1000676_pt1 | contig 90736 bp, 66 predicted proteins | sample MeOH1_35cm_T4_19_FD_203715 | JGI IMG/M metagenome (GOLD analysis project Ga0255338, IMG submission 203715) | Sandy soil microbial communities from University of British Columbia, Vancouver, Canada - MeOH1_35cm_T4_195 | ecosystem: Engineered > Artificial ecosystem > Sand microcosm > Unclassified ... | reverse complement strand
TGGCCATCGCACGCGACAACCGGCGCCGATCCGCTGCCGTGAATTCATCCGACGAATGAGCCTTTGGCATACTCCGAGTCTAGCCCGGAGTCGCCACCTGGGACAAAACTTTTGTCCACCTACTTAGTGGGCCAAGTAGGAGATGGTGACAGATAGCCGAACGGCGCAAAGCCCGGACGGCGGACAGGAGCAATCCGGCGTGTGACGCCGTTCGGGCGTTGCGCCGTTCGGGCCGTGCGTAGTTTGGGCCGTGCGTAGTTCGGGCCCTGCGCCGTTCAGGCCTTGCGCCGTTTCAGCAGTTCGCGCCGTTGTGTCGCTCAATAACTCCGACCCAGTCTATTGGATAGTTTACCGGCACCCGTTCCTGAACCGATCATGCATCGCCGCACCTTCCTGCACCGTTCCGCCGCTCTCGCCGCGCTGCCGCTGCTGCGCCCCTTCGCCGCCGGCGCGGCCGCACTGGGCGGCTCGCGCGCCCCGCTCCGCGTCAACGGCGCGCGACTCAACGGCTGGCTGGCGGAGTTCGACAAGGTCGGCCGCACGGCGACCGGGATCAACCGCGTCGCATACTCCCCGGCCGACCTCGCGGGGCGCGACTTCACGCTCGGCCTCTTTCGGCAGGCGGGGCTCACTCCGCGCATCGACACGGCGGGAAACATCTTCGGTCGGCTCGAGGGGAGCGACCGCTCGCTCCCGCCGATCCTCATCGGCTCGCACGTCGACTCGGTGACCGATGGCGGCAATTACGACGGGCCGGTGGGCTCGTTCGGCGCGATCGAGGTCGCGCGCTCGCTCCGCGAGCAGGGAGTGCGGCTGCGGCATCCGGTGGACGTCGTCGTCTGGTCGAACGAGGAAGGCGGGACCATCGGCAGCAAGTGCGCGACCGGGCAGATCACCCCGGCCGACCTGGACAAGGTGGCGCGCTCCGGCAAGACGATCCGCGAGGGAATCGGGCTCGTGGGCGGGAACGTCGCGAGGCTCGGTGAGGCGGTGAAGAAGAAGGGTGACATCGCCTGCTACATGGAGCTGCACATCGAGCAGGGCGGGCTGCTGGAGAAGGCGGGACTCCAGATCGGCGTGGTCGAGGGTATCGTGGGGCTTCGCTGGTCGGAGGTGACCATCACCGGCTTCGCCAACCACGCCGGGACCACGCCCATGGACCAGCGACAGGACGCGATGCTGGCCGCGGCGAAGTTCACGGTGGCGATCAACGACGCCGTGAGGAGCGTGCCCGGCCGCACGGTGGCGACGGTGGGGCGGGTGACCGTCTCCCCGAACACGACCAACGTGATCCCGGGCCAGGTGGTGCTCACCATCGACCTGCGCGACCTCGACCCGGCGAAGCTCACGCACTTCACGTCGACCTTCGAGCGCCTCGCGAGCGAGATCGGGGCCGCGACGAGGACGAAGTTCGCGTTCAAGTCGCTGGTGGACAGCGACCCGGCCATCGCCGACGCCAGCGTGATGCGGCGGATCGACGAGAGCGCCGCATCGCTCGGCCTAACGAGACAGCGGATGCCGAGCGGCGCCGGGCACGACGCGCAGGAGATCGCGCACATCGCCCCGATGGGGATGATCTTCGTGCCGAGTGTCGGGGGGATCAGTCATTCGCCGAAGGAGCTCACCAGGGCGGAGGACGTGACGAACGGCGCCGACGTGCTGCTGAACGCGGTGGCCGCGGCGGACGGGGGATGAGAACGGGGTCATCCCGAAGAGGCGCTCGCGGCGATTGGTATCCGAGAACTGCTGAGTGGCGCGGAACGCCGAACGGCGCGGAATGCCGAACAGCGCAGAATGCCGAACGGCGCGGAATCCCAGACGGCGCGAAGTCCCAGACGGCGCGGAATCCCAGACGGCGCGGAATCCCGAACGGCGCGAACTCCCGAACGGCGCCGACAAAGCGGAAAGGCGCCGACAGGCGGAACGGGGCCAACAACGGAACGGCGATGCCGGCAGTCAGCGATACAGCAAAGAGCTCAGCATCTTCACGATCACGACGAGTAGGTTGTGAAGCGGCCAGTAGTCCTCCGGCGCGATTCGGTTGGCTCGGAAGTTCGCGCTCAGGTGCCGGATCGTCTCCTCCGTTTCGCCCCGAGCGATTTCCATGGAGCGGTTTCGGTCGCGATCCCGGCCGCGCCCGAAGCCCTCGCTGATGTTCGCGCCGATCGACTGCACGGAGTCTCTCATCTGTCTCACGTGCAATAGTCGCCGCGGCGCGCGATCAATCAGTTCGTTGACGCGCGTCGCCGCGCGCTCGGCGGCGTCGATCACATCGAGGTTGCGGTGTGGCATAGCGCCATGTTGGCGCAAGCCGCGGTTTCGCGCGCAATCGTTCTGCTCCGCCGCGCAGCGTTTCTCTTCTGTCGAGCTCCACCCTCGCCCTTAGCATTCGGCCCGGACTTCGGCGCTTGGCCTCCGGGGCCGGTCCGCCTTCAGCGCCTCACTCGGGATCTCGCGCCCTTTGGGATTCCGCGCCGTCTGGGACTCCGCGCCGTCTGGGATTCCGCGCCGTCTGGGATTCCGCGCCGTCTGGGATTCCGCGCCGTCTGGGATTCCGCGCCGTCTGGGATTCCGCGCCGTTCGGCATTCCGCGCTGTCTCGATTTCAGCGCCGTTCAGCTATATGGAACCGCCGAGCACCTCCGCGAGCTCGTCGCCCGTCAGCACGATCGGGTTTCCCTGCATGCTGCTCGCCCGCCGAGCCTCAGCCGCCACGCGCGGAATGTCCTGCTCGCGAACGCCGTAGGTGGAGAGCCTCGGCACAGCCAGCTCCTCGACGATCTCCCGCAGCCACTCGACCGCATCCTCCGCGCGCGCACCGGAGCTTCCGGTGAGGATGCGAGCCACCTCGTCATAACGAGTCAACGCTGGCGAGGCGGGCTCCCGCGCGCGAAGGGCGCGCACGTTCACCTCGGCTACCGCCGGGAGGAGCCTCGCGCAGACGGTGGTGTGCGGCACGGGGAACATTCCGCCGAGCGGGGAGGCGAAACCGTGAACCGCGCCAAGCTTCGCGTTGGCGAGCGCCAGTCCGCCGCACAGGCTCGCGAGCGCCATGTCGCGCCGCGCTTCCACATCCGCGCCGTCGCGGTACGCGCGTCGGAGCGCGCCGGCCGCGCGACGAATCCCCTCGCGAGCGACCGCGTCGGATAGCGGGTTCGCCTGCCGGGAGACGAACGGCTCGATGCACTGCGTCAACGCGTCCAGCCCCGTGCTGGCCGTGATCGCCGGCGGGAGCGTGTAAGTGAGCACGGGGTCGATGATCGCGACGACCGGAAGCATCAGGACGCTGCGCAAGCTCACCTTCACGCGCTCCTCCTCGGCCATCAGCACGGCATTCCGGGTGACCTCCGCGCCCGTTCCGGCCGTCGTCGGAATCGCGATGAGCGGCGCCGAGCGGTTGGTCAGCGGCCGTCCTATTCCGATGACCTCGAGGTAGTCGCGGACCGGGGCGACGTTCGTGAGGAGCGCGGCGATGGCCTTGCCGGCGTCGATGACGCTTCCTCCCCCGAGCGCCACGACGAGATCGCACTGCTCGCGCCGCGCCTGCGCCACTCCGCCCTCCACCAGGGAGATGGTCGGCTCGGAAGCGACGCGGATCGTCGTCGTCGCGATGCCCTTCTCACGGAGCTGGCCCACGAGCGGCTCGGCGCGGGCACTCTGGCCTTCCACGACGAGCGCGCGCGAGCCCATGCCGGACGCGAGCTGTGCCGCGTCGTTGACCCGTCCTTCGCCGAAGAGGATCCGCGTGGGCGCGGCGAACTCGAAGTTCACCGCGGACGCTCCCAGGCCTCCGGCTCCGGAAAGAGCGCGCGGTATTTCACGCTGCGGCGGGGCTCGGCCATCATGGGCTCGACCGTATCCCGCCACGTTGCGTAGTGCGCGGTCTCCTTGTGCCGCGCCGGGTCTGTGGCCGTGCGGTAAATCTCGATCAGCAGAAACCGGGTCGGGTCGTCTTCCTGTTGCACGACGTCGAAGCGCACCACGCCCGGCTCGCGGATGCTGTTGCGCGCGTTCTCGAGGGTGGCGGCCGTGAAGGCTTCGACGGCATCCGGTTTCACGTGCACGAAGACGTGAACGATGAGCATGTTCCCCTCACGTTGTCATTCCGAGCGAGCGGCGAAGCCGCGAGTCGAGGAATCCTAACTCTCCCGGCGGAGCGGCCCTCTGTCGGGATGCTGAGGATTCCTCATCCGCCCACCTTCGGCGGGCACCCGCGCCGCGTCGCGCCTCCGCTCGGAATGGCAAGCAGTCAATTGGGCTTCGGAGCAGCGGGCGGCGCGTCGAGGAACGCGTTCGCCATCGAGGCCAGCCAGTCGGTTTTCCGAATGATCGTCACGTGGGTGGTGCCCGGGAGGATCGCAAGCTGTGAGGCGGGCATCGGCTGGAGATCACCGAACACACCGCCGCCCAGGAGCCGGAAGAAGTCCACGATGTGCTCCGGCTTCACGAGGTCGGCGTCCCCCACGATGAGCAGCACCGGCGTTTTGAGTCCTTTGATCTGCTCGGCCGGCCACCCCTTCCACCCCAGGTCGAGCGTCTTGATCTTCTCGACGAGCTTCGGGAAGTCTGCCTTAGCCCGACTCCACCGCCCATGCTGTACCCGAAGATATCCACGTTCTGGAGGTCGAGCTGCCGGAGCAGCTCGGCCGCGTCGTCGGCCATCTGCTTGTACGTCAGCGGACGATCGATGTCGCCGGTGTGCCCGTGCCCCTGCAGCTCGATGGCGATGACGCGCCGGTCCTTCGCCCACCGCGGGAGGAGCTCGCTGAAGTCGGTCCTGATCTGCGAGAACGCACCGTGCAGCAGGACGAGCGGCCTCGCGGTCGCGTTCTCGAGCCCGTGGGTCTCGTAGTACATCCGGAGCCCGTTCACGTTGGCATACTGGCCGTTCGTTCCCACGCGAACGGTCGACGTGGCCGACGTCTCGGCGGTGGTCGTGTCCTTCATGGTGGCGGCTTGTCGAGTCGAGTCTTCGCTGGATGAGCACGCGGCGACGAGCGACGCACTACTCAGGAGAATGATCGCTGCGAGGCGGGCTGCCTTGGAAGTCAACGACATAGCTATGCGCTCCACTGGGTTCTGGATGTGTCTGGTTCGATCGGGCGCCTGGTTCTGCTGCCCCGTCAACAAGACGTCGCATGTCCTGGCCTGTCTCCACCTTGCTCTTGACTGCGTCGCGCACGGCCAGGGCGCTGTCCTCTCCACGCCCCTTTGTTCATGCTCAGCTGGCATCTTCATCCGCGTCCACGCGCGTCCAGCGCCCTCGCCGCGCGGCAACAACGGCCCGCTCCGTCACGAGGCGCATGTCGATCGAGCCGTCCGGCAACCGCGCGACGCCGTAGACCGTGCCCGGCAAGTCGAGCGTCTGCTGAACGGCCCAGATCTCCTCGTGCGCGGATGGCGGATGAATGGCGGCGGGGTTTCCGACCGCGACCCATCCGATCGGCACCATGGCGCGGGGCTCGAGCACGGAGTTCACGTGCACGACTCCTCCGATGCGGACCTCCGCGCGGGCACCGATGCGGGCGCCGTTGAAGATCGTGACCCGCGTGGCGAGGAACACCTCGTCCTCGATGGTACAGCCGTAGAGCGCGGAGTGCGCACCGACGAGGCTGTGCGCGCCGATGTGCACTGGATGATTGCGCCCCGCGCGGATGACGACGTGCTCTCGCACTACGGTACCGGGGCCGATGGTGACGGGGCCGTCGTCGCCGAGGATGACGGCGCCGAATGAGACGACGGCGTTAGGCCCGAGCGTGACGTCGCCGCTCAATACAGCGGTCGGCGCCACGATGGCACCGGGGTCTGTGCGCGGCCTCCTGCCTGCAATCTCGAATTGCATACGCTAGCGTGCACGGGATTGCGCACCGCTCGGCTCGTCCGACGGCGCCCGAGCTTTCAAGAGTGCGAGCAGCAAAGCCGCGGACCACAGGCTGAGGGCCACGCTCAGCGGCGCTCCGGAGCTGCAGTGTGCTGGTCAAGGCATACCCACGAGCCTCGTCCCGCCACAACCATATCCCGGCCGCAGCGACTAAACCAGCGAGCCCCTCAGTTCAGCGACGGCCGAATCCGACTCACTCAGTCGCCGTCCGCACGCTCCAGGGTGCTCTGTCCAACTCACGAGTACTTCGCGACGACTGCGGGAATGTCCACGCTGGACCAGAATTCCGTGGTCGGATGGTGGGCGGCGGCTGGCCATCGTCCCGCGCGGATGCCGCGGGGATATCACCTTCCGCAGCAGTCGCACCGCAGCGCGTGAACCGCGTGCGAGATCAGACCGCGAGTGTGGTTTCCGCCGTAGTCCATGTTGATGGACTCCTCCACGGGCGCTTACGCGCACGCTGATCGACGTGGGCCGCCCTGTCGCCGCTTCTAGGAACTGCGTGCGACTACCGACTCATGGCATGCGCACTGCGACGCGCCCGACGACGCGGATCCAGTTCACGCGGCCGCCGTCGTCGCGCACGAACTCGATCGACTGGCCGCGGTCGGGGCCGTCGGTGACGACGACGCGGTCGGGCCCGTAGAAGGTCACGGGGTACTCTCTCGCGTTGCCGCCGCGGTTCGGGCGGTCCTCCACGATCAGCTTCTCGCCCGCGGCGCGCACCACGTAGGAGTTGTTCGGCCGCGCGTACGTGCCCACGTAGGGCGCCGGATCGGGTTGCCGCGCGAGGGGCTGCACCGACGGCAGCGTCTCGACGAGCCCGCGGTGCGCGATCGCCTGGTTAGGCGCGTAGGTCGCGCCGAGGTACGACTTCAGTGCCTCGCGCTCGACGTCCTGGATCAGGCGCCAGCCCGTGTTCGCGTTCGTGAGGATGGCGACGGCGAAGTTCCGCTCGGGCACGAGCTCGAGGAGCAGGATGTGCCCGCCTAACGTGCCGCCGTGCGCGAACGTGCGGACCAGGCCGACGTGCCGCATGTGCCACGCGATGCCGATGGAGTCGTCGGTGCCCTGCTTGGCGCTCTGCGCCGTGCGCATCTGCTCCAGTGACTTCCGCCCGAGCACGCGCTCGCCGTTCGCCGCCGTGCCGTCGCCCAGGTGGAAGCGGGCGTAGGCGAGCAGGTCGGTGATGCAGAGCCCCACGCCGCCGGCGGTGACGCTCGACGACGGCGTGAACGGCCGCTGGAGCGTCGTCTTCGCGTCGCGCGTCGAGTGCCCGGCCGCGAACCGGTTGACGATGAAGTCGCCGGCCGTGGTCCCGGCGTGCTCGAGGCCCAGCGGCTGGAACACGAGGTCGCGCATGGCGCGGTTGATGGACGTGCCGGTCACCGTCTCGATGACGCGCCCGGCGATGCTGAACCCCGCGTTGTTGTAGCTCCACGCCTTGCCCGGCGGGGCGACCTGCATGAGGTCGGGGAGCGTCGTGGCGACGAAGTTCTCGAGCGTGGCGGTGCCGCGGTCGGGGCCGGACACCTGCCCTTCCCAGCCGCCGAGGTGGGTGAGGAGGTGCCAGACGGTGACGTCCCGGCTCACGGCTTCGTCGCGGACCTTGAAGGTCGGGAGGTAGGCCCGCACCGGGGCGCGGAGGTCGACCTTCCCCTGCTCGACGAGGCGCATCATCGCGGTCGCCGCGAACGTCTTGGAGATCGAGGCGATGGGGAAGACGGTGTGCGCGGTGACGGGGAGGGAGTCTTCGACGTTGGTGATGCCGAGGCCGCGGGTCGTTAGGGTGCTGCCGTCGATGACCCCGAGGGCGACGCCGGGGACGCCGTACTCCTTCATCTTCGCTTCGGTGAGGGAGACGAGGGCGTCGAAGCGCGAGCTGGTGGGAGATTGTGCGTGCAGCTCGCGATCAGGCCCGTACAGAGCCGCCATCAACGCGAGCGGGAGATACGCTGCACGTCGTCGATGGATGAGGGAGAGTCGCATGGGTCAAGCTACCGCCCGCGGCGATCCCCGGGCAACAAGGCTCCGATTCAGCTGATCGACTCCCGCCCTGGGCCGGCGTGCACCGACACGGCCGGAGCGCTACCTTCGTCGAGCCCGTCGACGTACGCCAGAATGTTCCCGCCGCCACGCTCCTGGCGAGCGCAGACTCCCGGCCTGGAGGGCCATGAGATTCTTCGTCACCGGTGGGAACGGCTTCATCGGGTCGGTCGTCGTCCGTCAGCTCGTCAGCGCGGGCCACGAGGTACGCTGCCTCATGCGCCCGGCGAGCAACGCGGATCGCATCGCCGATCTCGCGTTCGAGCGATGGACCGGGGACGTCCGGGATTCTGATTCGGTCGCGTCCGGCGTCGCGGGCTGTGATGGGGTGCTGCACCTCGCGTCGCTCTCGTCCTGGGCCGACATCCGATCGCCGTGGCTGCGCGACGTCGTCGTCGACGGCACGAAGAACGTGCTCGCCGCGGCCGAGCGGAACGGCAACGTGAGGACCGTCTTCGTCTCGAGTATCGCCGCCATGGGCGGCACCGACACCCCGCTCCGGGTCGATGAGAGCGCGCAGTTCGAGATCGATGCCGCGACGCTCCCGTACTCGCACTACAAGCGGCAGGCCGAGCAGCTCTGCGCGGAAGCGGCCCGGCGCGGGCTGCCGGTCGTGATCGTGAATCCGGCCGAGGTCTACGGCCCGCACGACACCGGAATGGTCACCGCGAGGAATCTGATCGACTTCGCGAAGAGCTGGCCCGTGCTCGTGTGCAGAGGCGGCACCGCGATCGTCTACGTGGACGACGTCGCGCGAGGCATCATCGCCGCTCTCGAGAAGGGACGGCGCGGGGAACGCTACATTCTGGCCGGCGACAACCTCACGCTCCGCGAGCTCGCGAGCCTGACGATCGACACGCTCGGCCGGAAGAAGCCGATCCTGACGTTCCCGAACGGGTCGATCAGGGCGCTCACGAGGGTGGCGACCGCGATCCGCCTCCCGTTGCCGTACGATCCGAACGTGATCCCCTACGCGACCAGATACTGGTTCGTCGACAACACGAAGGCGAGGTCCGAGCTCGGCGTCTCGTTCCGTCCGGCCCGAGAGGTGCTGGAACCGACGCTCGAGTGGCTGCAACGATCGGGGCACATCTGAGCCCGGAGAACGCGGGGCGCGCTGCCGTGCTCTACTTCGCCCTCGCCAGCGATGTCACGATGTCCCAGTTCAGCCGGACGAAGCGATGCAGCTCGCTCTCGAGGATGCGCTCCTGGTCGCTGTGCGCACCGAAGCCGCGTGGCCCATCTTCCATGTCGATGGCGGGTCCGATGCCGAAGCACTGAATGCCCTTGGCCCGCACGAACGACATGTCGGTCGCACCGGTGCCCATCACCGGGATCGCCGGCACGTCGTACACGCGGCGCACGGCCGCCTCGATCGCCTTGAACGCCTCGGAGTCCAGCCGGCTCTCCGTGCCCGTCGGCCGGCCGAAGGCGCCCGGGAAGCGGACCTCGACCGCCGGATCGTTCACGACCTTCTTCATCTCGTCGAGGAACCGGTCCGGGTCCTCGTCCGGGAGCATGCGGACGTCGAGGGTCGCGCGCGCCTCCGACGGGATGACGTTCGAGCGGTACCCGCCGTTGATGACGTTAGGCGAGACCGACGTCCGCAGCATCGAGGAGTGGCGAGGCTCGTGCTCGTAGAGCCAGTCGTCCGCGGCGCGGCGCACTGCGGGATCCGCCGAGAGCACGCCGCGGTAGTGTCGCGCGACGTCGGGCGGTGAGATTGCCGCGAGTCGCTCGAAGTACGCGCGCGTCGTCTCGTTGAGCCGGACCTCGGGGCGCCATGCGCCAATGCGCGCGACCGCGCCCGCAAGGTGCACGATCGCGTTGGACTCGAGCGGCACCGACCCGTGTCCGGCGACGCCGCGGGCAATGAGCTCGATCCCTCGGCCACGCTTCTCGAGCGTCTGCACGGTGGCGTACTTCACCTCGCCGCCGATGCGGGTCGTACCGCCCCCCTCGGCCAGGCAGTACTCGGCCTCGATCTCGGGCAGGTGCTGACTGGTGACGAAGCCGATGCCCACGCGCGTGTTGCCCTCCTCCCCCGACTCGGCGAGGAAGATGACGTCGCGGTCGAGCGGCACGTTCAGCCGCTTGAGGAGCAACATGGCCATCAGGCCTGCGGTGACGTTGTCCTTGTCATCGACGGCGCCGCGCCCGTAGACGTACCCACCATCGCGCGCCGCGGCGAACGGCGGGTGCGTCCACTTCGTGGTGTCCACGGTGACGACGTCGGTATGGCCCATGATGAGGAGCGGGCGTTTGCGGCCCGTTCCCTTCAGCCGAGCGACGACGTTCGAGCGATTCGAGTCGAGCGCGAGAATCTGCGCGGGGATGCCTTCGCGGTCGAACACGCTCTTGAGGTATTCCGCGGCGCGGCGTTCGTTGCCGGGCGGGTTCCGGGTGTCGAGTCTGAGGAGCGCCTGGAAGTGCTCCAGCGTTTCGCGCTCGACGTCGGCCCACTTGGGCTGGGGTGCTGATTGGGCGGCAGCCGAGTGGGTGGCTGCGAGCGCGATGAGGACGGACGCGGAGGCGAGGTGTCGGAGTGGCATGCGCGAGATGATACGACGTCGGGGCGCGCGGCGCGATACCTATGCCCCGCCCACGGCGGCTGCAACGGTACGTTAGGCGGCTGTGTGTAGATGCTCGGGCTACGGTTCTCAGGAGGCCGCAGTCGAAGGGGGCTTCGGGAACCAGATCAGCGCCACCCCGTCGCCGGGTAATAGCCACTTGTGTGTAAACGCCGTAATACCGCGCGGCGTCAACTCTACCGTCTCGCGACTCGTCGGGAGAGCGCCCCGCGGACCACTCTCAGTCGCCCGAAACCATGCGACGTCGTAGTCTATTCCGTCGCGGTAGACCACTGTAAAGCGGAAGCCTGCCGTCGGATACCGAACCAGCTGGATCTCAGTCGGGTCTGTCTTGCTGCAAATAGTTTCGTACTCGTACGAGATCTCCAACTCATTCTCGACGAGGATCTCCTTGTCTAGAGCGATGTGGACTATGTCGGTCCCCGCACTCTGCTGTTTGCTCACCGTGGCGTCTGAGGGACCGAACATCTGAGAGCCGGCGCGAACGCTGAAGGTCCTGAGGAAATCGTCGACTGGCATGGCGCCGCCAAGATTGGTGATCTCAGCGCTGATAATGAGGCGGTAGTTGCCGCGGCTGCCCTTGCAGTGGCGACACGATACCTTCGACGACGTACGGACGTGTCGGCGCAGGTGTGCCGGATTATCGGTATGGTCAGACAGCGTGACTGTTGTCGAATGCCCGTAGTGATGGGGCAGCGCCAGCGCGTTCTGTTGAATTCGCTCGACGAGTTCCAGGACCTCGGGCTCCAGGAATGCAACCCGGTCCCCGAGGTCCTGTAGGAGCAGAAGGCGCCGCAGTCGCCCGCGCAGCGACGGGGATAGGTGTTCCGCGAATCGGCCGTCCACCAAGAGCGACGTAATCGACGCGGACAGGAGCTCCCTGACGTCACGGAAACTGAAGAACGCCGCCGCGATGAACGCGGCTAGTAGCATGGCGGCCAGGTGCGACAGGGTGCCATAGAGCGCAGCGTGGTTCTTTTCGTCGACTAGCTCGGCGGCGTAAAAGAGACCAAGGCTTAGCAGGAGCACGAGAACCAAGAAGACGCGCGACGAGAGACCCTTCCAGACGGATGGCTGCACGCTGGCATTCCTCCAGAGACGCGGTGAGGCCGCCGATGGGCGGGCGCGCACCGGCATCGGAGCGCAAGGGGCGCTTCAACCTGCCGGGCCGCCGCATGCGCCGCTAGCCCGCCGTCCCGAGGTGATATTGGCAGATCCCTCGCCGATCGGCGGTGCATCCGAATCGGAATCGACGACGGTGGCGACTTCGAGATTGTCGTCCGACCCGGGGCGGCGGACCTCTACGTCACTGATGGCTTGGAGGCGGAAATCGGCGACCTGCGACCGGGCCTACGCCGCGCCCGTCCTCGAGCGTCACCCAGGCGGGCAGATACGGGTCAAGTGAGTCCGGGGTGTAACGCACGGCGACCCCATCGATCATTGGGCTAACCGAGGACCTGACGCGCGTACCGGCTCGGAGACTGACCCACGTGACGGCTGAATGCGGTGCTGAAGGTGCTCGCCGAGCCGTAGCCCACGCGCCGCGCGACCTCGGCGACTCCCAGGTCGTGGCGGCGGAGTAGATCCTTCGCGACCGCCATGCGCCAGGCGAGCAGGTATTCCATGGGCGGCAAGCCGACGGTGCGCGTGAAGCGCTCGAAGAACGCCGACCGCGAAAGCGCCGCCGACCTCGCGAGCTGGGGCACCGTCCACGACCGCGCGATTTCGCCGTGCATCTGCTGGATCGCCGGCGCGAGTCGCGCATCGGCCAACCCGCGCAGCAGCCCCGGAGGCGCGTTGTCACTCGGCGTCGACCGCAGCGCTTCGATGAGCAGCACCTCCACGAGCCGCGCGAGCACGAGGTCGCGGCCCGTCCTCCGTTCGCTCGCTTCCTCGCCGACGAGCCGCACGAGTACCGAGAGCCGCTCGGCGCCGCGCACGTGTATCAGTGCCGGCAGCAGTGACACCAGCAGCGCCGCGTCGGGCGAGTCGAAGATGAAGTAGCCGCCGAGCAGCCTAACGTCGGGGCGTCCGCCGCGCGTGCCGTGGCGGACTTCACCCCTCGGCGCGGGCGTCAGCTTCGGGTCGATGCGCACGGGCTTCGCCGGCTCGAAGCCCGACATGGTGAACCCCGGCGTCGCCGGCAGGAGCAGGAAGTCGCGTGCCTCGAGCGTGAGGGGGCGGTGGCCATCGACGGCCAACCGACAGCTGCCCTCGAGCACGGCGCAGAAGCTCGGATGGCCGAAGGCGGAGTAGCGCACCGCCCAGCGGCCGGCGCCGCTGATCCCCTTGGAGAACACGGTGCGCGGCTGGAGCAGCGCGATGACTTCCGAGAGTGGGTCGTTCATTTCTGGACGATCACGAAAGAAATACGGACTTCACATAGTATTGAGTCCGGAGCCGGTCCGCTATCCTGGCGGCGTCCACCATGAGCGTGGACCTGGGAAGGCGTCGAGAATCTCCACTAGCGTGACCACCATGAAAACCGTGCTCATTACTGGATGCTCCTCTGGCTACGGCCTCGAGACCGCGCGCCACTTCCACGCGAAGGGCTGGAACGTGATCGCCACGATGCGAACGCCGCGCGAAAACTTTCTGCCCCGATCGGAACGGCTGTGCGTGCTGGCGCTCGACGTGACCAGCCCCGAGAGCATCGCGGCCGCGCTCGAGGCGACCGGCCCCATCGACGTACTCGTCAACAACGCGGGCATCGGCGCGCTAGGGGCCTTCGAGGCCACGCCGATGGCCACGGTCCGCGAGCTGTTCGAGACCAACACCTTCGGCGTGATGGCGATGACGCAGGCGGTGCTGCCTCAGCTCCGCGCGCGGCGGTCGGGCGTGGTGGTGAACGTGACCTCGAGCGTGACACTGGCGCGGATGCCGCTGGTGGCCGCGTACACCGCGAGCAAGATGGCCATCGCGGGATTCACCGCGTCGCTCGCACTCGAGCTCGAGGCCTTCAACGTCCGCGCGAAGCTGGTCGAGCCGGGCTACGCCCCGACGACGCGCTTCACGAGCAACGGAGCGTCGCGCATGGAGGGGCTGATCCCCGACGAGTACGCGCCCTTCGCGCAGCGCGTCTTTGCTGAAGTTGCGCGGCCAGCTGCGGTGACGACCGAGTGCGACGTGGCCGAGGCGGTGTGGCGTGCCGCGAACGATGAGACCGGGCAGCTCCGATTTCCAGCGGGTCCCGACGCCGTGGCGCTGGCTCAGTCGAGGCTATGATTGCGGCGGGGCGGTGGCGGTGCTGGACTGCCGGGATGCCGCGTGGTGCCGACGCGAGTTCCTCGCACGATCCGCAGGCTCGGGGCGATACCCGCGCACCCGAGACGACGCGCTGGATCGCTCCATAAGGCTGCAGCGATTCGTCAGCCTTTGCCTACGGTCTACAGGTGAATGATCATCCGCCAGCATCGGGCGCCGTGGACTCGAACCGTCCGCCCGCCATCGGCTCGAAGCTGAGCGCCATGCCCACAGCGAAGAGGAGCGCACCGATCACGGCGGGCAGGAGGTGAACGACGCTTCGGTACCCCACCGCGAAGTGCACGCCGATCGCGCAGCCGAAGCCCAGGGCCCCGGCGACGGCGAGTGCCTGCCAAAGACTCCGACTCGGGGCCGCGAACCAGACGCACGCGCCGACGAGCAGCCCCGAGCTCACCAGGCCACCGCCGAAGCCAGCGCGGTCGTGCGCGATCAATGGCACCAAGCGTGGGCTCACTCGGGCGAGGTCGTGGGCGCTCAGGCCCATGAACTCGAGGTCCTGGGGTACGAACACCCGCGTCATGCCGACGCTGTGGATGACGAAGCCGGCGGCGATCATGCCACCGGCCGTCAGGAGCAAGCACAACCTCCCAACACCAGCCGCCGATCGCCTTTCGGGCGTAGCCCCGGACGCGCGAAGCGCCGCTGGCGACGGGAAGGAGCCACCCGATGCGCGGGCGACGTGACGGGACGTGCGTAATAGCCCCGCGACGAACACTGGGAGCAGGAAGGCGGTCGCGACGCCGTGCCAGTCGTCGAAGTAGCCGTAACCGAGGTAGGCGAGGAAGCTGACGAACCCCGCGGCGCCGCTGAGCGCGAAGGCCCACCACGCCCACGGCTCCCCTCGACGGAGGGGCAGTGCGGCGAGCCACAAATACAGTGTGCCGACCGCGAGCAAGGTCCCGCCGAAGGCAGCACGGTCGTGGAACATGAATGCTGCGACGCGGCAGCTTCCGACGGCGCACAGCGCTTCGGCACTCATGCCCAGGTACCGAATGTCGTGGGGCAGGAACTCACGGCGGGCGGCGAGGAACAGCGCAAACCCGCCGGAGAACAGCAGCGCGAGGCCCGTGAGGGTGAGGAGTGACCGGCCGTCACCCACGAGAAGCGGTATGAGTCCCTTATCCCCCTCGCGCATGATCGAAGATTGATCCTGGGTTTGGCCCACCAACGCCAAGCTAGGCTCTAGGCGTGCCAATTCTCGATCGGCTGGGCGCCTAACCAGTAGGTGGCAATGCCGGACGTGACGTCCGTGGTGCTGTGAGCACGCGGCCGGGAAGCCGCCCGGTCAGCCGCCCGCCATCGACGACCGGAACGCCGTTGACGAGCACATGGTCGATTCCCTGCGCGTACTGGTGCGGCTGGAAGAATGTCGCTGCGTCGCGGATGCGGTCGAGGTCGAACACCACCACGTCCGCGGCGAACCCCTCGCGAAGCAGGCCGCGGTCCCGCAGGCGCATGATCTGCGCGGGCAGGCTCGTCATCGACCGCACCGCGTCTTCCACCGAAAGGACGCCGCGATCGAGCGCGTAGTGGCGGATCTTCCTCGGGAACGTGCCGTAGTAGCGGGCATGCACCGCCGGCCCATCCTCCGGCAGCGCGATCCCGGCATCGGACGCCGTCGCGACCCACGGGAGCGCCGCGAACGCCTCCATGTCGATCTCGTTCATCGAGAACCCGCGCATGCGGCCGCCGCCGGCGCGGTCGGCACGACCCTCGAGCTGCAGCGCGATGGCCGTCTCGACCGGTGAGAGCTTCCGCGCGGCGGCGATGTCGGCGACGGACTTGCCGACGACCGATGAATCCGGGTAGTCGAACACGACCACGTTCCCGGGGCCGCCTCGCGACAAAGGCTGGACCTGTCTGTCGCCTCAGCGCCCCGTTAGGTGGCGGTTCGCGTGGCTGGCCGGTCCGGTTACCGGCGCCCGGCGCAGGCGGGCTGGCGGCGGAGCCACGCCACTGCGTGGCGCAGCGGGGCATCGCCGCCGGCGCTGTCGTCCGGCGGCACGAGCTCGTCGGGGGCTACGCGCAGCGGATACGTGCGGCCGAGCCGATCGCGTGGGTACGACGCGGTGACCACCAGGGTAGCGCCGTCGCGCAGCGGCACGTTCCGGTTCGCGGAGGCGAACCCCGCCGTCGAGTCGCCGAAGCTGCGCACGTGCGGGCGGCCGAGAAATGCCAGCAAGACCATCTCGCCGGAGCTCGCCGTCTTCCTCCCCACGAGCAAAGCGACCGGGGCGCCGGCGTGGGCGAGCCGGCGCGGCGGCGTGCTCCCCCAGCCACTCGGCTCGGCGGGCGGGGTGCTGTCGCCGGACCAGCTGCGGCCGTCGCGGTAGCGCCACCCCGCACCCGGCGGGCTGTTCGTGAAGGACCCGACCAGCTCGGCCCCGAGCAGCGGTCCGATGCCGGCGAGCATCGGCCACATGTTGCCACCGGTGTTCTCGCGCAGGTCCACGACCCAGCCGCACACGCCCGCGCTGTCGAGCGCATCAAGCTGCGCATGGAGCGAGTCCACGTACGCGGGCCGATTGCGCCCCGAGTGCGGCGGGACGGTCACGAAACCGATGCCGCCATCGAGGATCTGGCCAAGTGGGCGGCTCGCCGCGGGCCGCGGGGCCTGCGGCACCATGCCGCCGGTTATCGTCGCCATCATCCCCTCCGGTGGCAGGAGGAAACTGTGCGGGTCGACGCGGCGTAGCGCCCAGGTCAGCGCGGTCCACGTGCCGGCGGGCGTTTGAGCGCCGGCAGCGCGGGCGACCACCGAGTCCTCGAGGGACGGCCAGTCCACCTCGCTCCGGTGCACCGAGTGCGCGCGGAAGGCCGCCATCGCGGCGCTCACGTAGCCGCGCACAGAGTCCGGCAGCGCCGGCCGGGTCGTCTGCGCCGGCAGGCGCCCGGACACGAGCAACAGCGCGGCGGCGATGATGCTACACGAGCGGCGGCTGGATGCCGCGGGCGACCCGATCAGTCGGCTCATGATGCCTGGGCTCCCGACTCCAATGGTTGACTCATGGTACTGTCCCCATGCCCCACGGTGGTAGCCGCCTAGAAGTTATGACTGGGCTGGCCTCCGACTTCCGCGTGGGTGAGCTCCTCGCGCTGTGAGTCGGAGTCGCCAGAGCCACCTGCGACGGTCGTCCTGTCGCACTGCCACCGCGGAGACCAGCCCATGTCATCGCCCGCCGCTGCTCCCCCTATCATCTACCTCGGGATGGACGTCCACAAGGACTCCCTCACCATCGCCGTCCTCCCGGCGACTGCCAAGAGCCCGACGCGCCTCGAGCGGTTACCTAACGATCTGCCGAAGCTGAAGCGGTTCCTCGGCCGCGTGGCGCGCGACGGCGAGCTCCGCGCCTGCTACGAGGCGAGCGGCGCCGGCTACGTCCTGCACCGGGCGCTGCGCGAGTGGGGCTACGCCTGCGACGTGATCGCGCCGTCGCTCATCCCGCAGCGGCCGGGCGTGCAGCGCAAGCACGACCAGCGGGACGCCGCGGAGCTCGCGCGCCTCTACCGCGCCGGCGAGCTCACGCCGGTGCGCATCCCGACGGAGGCCGAGGAGCGGGTGCGCGACGTGGTCCGCTGCCGCGAGACGTTCCAGCGCGAGATCCTCAAGTCGCGCCACTACATCCTCAAGTTCCTGGCCCGCCGCGGGTTCGTTTACCGGGAGGGGACGAACTGGTGCACGCCCCATCTCCGGTGGCTCGAGCATCTGACCAGCGAGGCGTCACCACTGGCACCCGCGGATCGGCTGGTCTTCCGGGAGTATCACGCGCTGCTCGCCTACAAGCTGCAGCGGCGCGACGAGCTCGATCGCGAGATCGAGCGGCTGGCCCTCACGCCGGCCCTGGCGACGGCGGTCGCGCGGCTGCAGTGCTTCCGCGGGATCGCGCTGCAGGGGGCGATGGTGCTGGCCACGGAGATCGTGGACTGGCGGCGGTTCGAGCGCCCGGGGCAGTTGGCGGCCTACCTGGGCCTCGTCTCGCGCGAGGACTCGAGCGGCCCGCGCGAGTACAAGGGCTCGATCACCAAGGCCGGCAACAGCCACTGCCGGCACGTGCTCGTCCAGGCGGCGTGGTGCTACCACTACCGGCCGAACCTGAGCGTCGAGATCCGCCGGCGCCAACAGGGCCAGCCGCCCGCGGTCGTCGCCCACGCGTGGAAGGCGCAGCAGCGGTTGCATCAGCGCTACCAGCACCTGGCCTACCGCAAGCAGCCGCAGATCGCCGTGGTCGCGGTGGCGCGCGAGTTGGTCGGCTTCCTCTGGGCGGTGATGCGGGACCTGCCGACGCCGGAGGTCTCCGTCGCCGCCTAACGCTTCACGCGCGTGTGAGGCCGCGTGCGCCCGGGGCTCGAAGGGCGAGCACTCCCGAGGGCGTTATGCGGCTCGCGGCGGTCTGCGCGAGATCCCCGTGCCTCGAATGCGCCAGCTCCCGACGCATCCAATTCTTGCCGCTCCGGCGTGGCAACACGCTGACCGGCGTATATCAGCAGGATTCACCGTCGATGCTGCCCCAGGCCACGCGGCCTCACTCGCACCTTGACACCAGCCCAGTCATATCAACGCCTAATGTTGAGCTGCGGAGCGCCGAGCCGACGAGCGCCGCGAAGCAGACAGTACGACCAACCCGACAGGCGCACAACCGGATGCCGGTCGCTCCGCCAGCTCCAACGAACGTTAGGTGACAAGGGCGCATCACCTCGACGTGACGGCTCTATACGGCGCTAGCAGGGCCCGCCACTCCGCGACCTCCGTAGCCGTCGCGTCTCGCGAGAACCAGTCACCCTCCTGTTGAGATTCGAAAAAGTCGAGACCGGCCGTGAAGCTGCCTTGCACGGTCCGGCCAGCGTAGAACGTGACACCGAGCGTGCCGACTGGCACGCCGGCCCAGGGCTTCTTCCACTTGTCGCGCCGCGCGTTAGCGAATCCCACGATGGCGGTGATCCGCTGACTGTCGTCAATAGTGCCGAGGCTATCGAGATTGGTGCGAACCTCCACGCGCGTTATGCCGTCAAGACGCGGCAAGGTTCGGCTGGTGTCGCAACCCAGAAACGCGATCACCGCAAGGACGCTGACGAGTGACGCTTTCATTGGATAGATGCTTGATTGTCACCTAACGCCAGTTATACAGCCATCTTATGCGGCATGGCCGTGCGAAACGAGCGAAGTCTCGCCGCATAACAGCGACGCCGCCAGGAGTTCACACCCATATGTCCAAGCCGCACAGGCAGTTGTCAAGCCGTGCGAACGCCCGCGCGAGGTTGCAGCAAGAGCTCGCTGCATAACGCCTTATCGTAACACACTTCGATCCCAGCACGACTAGGAGCAACCCCTCACACCCGCTCGGCCAGCCCCTCTCACCGCGAGCGCCCCGCACCACAGCACGCGCCTGGGCGGCACGCCGCTCCGCACGTCGTCAAAAAACACGAGCCCCCGGAACCGGCCTGATTCCCGGCTTCCGCACGCTCTCCCTGCCGGCCTCGGCCCCCTACCTCGGCTCCCGCATCTCATCCTTCCTCAGGAACGGCACCTCCTCCGTCATCCACTTCGGCGCCGGAGCACCCTTCAGATAGTGATCGAAGAACTGGAAGTACCGGATCGTCAGATCCCGCCGGTTTGCGAGGCCGCGCAGCCCGTGTCCCTCACCCGGATACGCCACCATGTACGCCGTCTTCCGGTTGTAGCGCAGCGCGTTGTAGAAGTTCAGCCCCTCGCTGAACGACACGGTGGGGTCCGCGGTCCCGTGCATGATCAGGAACGGCGCGGTCACTTCGGGCGCATGGCTGAGTGCAGACTCGAACCGATAGAGGTCGGGCTTGTCCCACGGTGAGACGCCCCAGCGCCCCTGCCCATAGAGATAGTAGTCGTTCCCGTTCGCGCCGCTCCCGCCGGTCACCTGATACGACCATCCCCAGCTCTGGCTGAAATCGCTGTAGAGGTCCGTGACCCCCGCACCCATCCCCACCGCAGCGAAGAGACGCGATCTCGTCCCGATGAACGCCGCGCCCTCGCCACCGTAGCTGTGTCCGTTGATCCCGATGCGCTTCGGATCCACGTACCCCATCTCGAGCACCTTCTTCACCGCCGCCTCCACGCACTCGAGCATGTCGCTGTGCGAGGAGCCGGTGCGGAAGTGGATGTCGGGAATCATCGTGATGTAGCCGCGACTCACCGCCTCGATGGGCGAGGACCCCATCCCGGTGAGGAACGACGGCGGCGTGTAGCGATGCAGGTTCTGCGAGTTCTTCTCGTAGAAGTTCACCAGCATCGGACGCTTCTCGCCCGGCTTGTAGTCGTCAGGCAGCGCGAGAATGCCCTGCAGCCTGACGCCGTCCTTATTTCTAAAGTCGAACAGGATGCGCCGCCCCCACGCGTACTCGGCCTGCTGCGGGTTGGCATCTGTGATCTTCTTCGAGCCCTTGAAGTCCGGGCCGGAGACTCGAAGGTCGGGGAACTCCACGAACGTCTGGCGCGTGAAGAGGAACGTGTCGGCTGCCTTCGCCTTGATGGGCGTGCTGAACGACGCATCCTCGTACACGATCTCCCCGAGCTGGCCGTCGGCCAGCCGATAGAAGCCGTTCTTCTTCGTGTACTCGCCGTACGCCTCGAGCGTCACCGGCTTCGTGAGATTCACGAGCTGCCCCGTGCGGCTCGCGCGCGAGGCGGCGGAGTCGACGGGCTCCGTGCGCACGACGCGGAAATGGATCTCGTTCTTCGTGCCGATCCCGTTCGTCACGTTGCGCGGCGCGCCGCCGTCGAACGGGAGGAGCCAGAGGTCATACTTATGCTCGACGATGACCCCCTTCCCATCGCTGCTGTATCCGGCGACGCCGTAGGACGGCCTGGGACCCGGGTGGTCGAACTCCGTGTCGGCGAAGCTCGGCGCGCTCCCGTTCCCGAGCGTGCGCGATGTGCCCGCGTCGAGATCGTAGGCCAGATATCTGTTGTCCTTCCAGTACAGGAAGCGCCGTCCGTCCGGCGAGATGCCGAGGGCGTGCTGCCCCGTGAGCTGGCCCTTGGCGATCAGCATCCGCTCGCCAGTGGACGGATTGACGCGGTAGATGTCGGCGGCCGGCCGCTGGTAGTCGTGGATGTAGCGGCGCGAGTCGCGCCCCACCGCCCAGCGACCGTCGGGCGAGAGCTGCAGCTCGCGCATGGTGGAATCGGCGAGCGCGACGAACTTCCCGCTCCCAATGTCGAACGCCTGCGTGTACGTGAAGTTCCGATCGGCCTCGGCGCGAATCATCTGGACCGACTGGATGCGCACGTCCTGCGTGCGCCAGACGTCCACGTCGGCGATGGAGTCGGTGCTCCGGCGCTTGCCGGTGTCGGGAGCCGAAGTCTGCGCGATGATGCCGAAGAACACGCGCGCGTTGTCTTCGCTCCACGTGAGCGGCGTACGCTCGCTCACCACCCATCCTTTGGGAAAGCCGGCGGCGGCCGCCGGATCGAGCAAAGCTGCCGCGAGCTCCGGGTTGCCTAACGACCGACGCAGGTCGGTGTAGACGGCCAGCACGTTGTCGCGCTCGCGCATCTTCGGCACCGGCTTCCCCTTGAGCACGGCGATCCCCGACCCGTCGTCGCTCCAGGTGAGGCGGCTGTAGATGCGCGCGTCGTTCTCCAGCACGTGCATGCGGTTGGACCCGAGGGCCACGAGGAACACGCCGTTCGCGTCGCGCTGCTGCGCGTTGACGGTGTAGGCGAAGAAATCGCCCTGCCTGGTGAACGCGGCGTCGCCGACGCTGCCCAGGAACTGGCTGCGCCCGGTCGCGAGCTCGTGCAGCACGGCGTCCGTCCCGACGGCCGCTTCACCGGCACCGGCGCCACCGCCGCCGGGACCAACGGGTCCGCCCGGACCTCCCGCACGACCGCCCTGGTTTCCACCCGCGCGCCGGCGGAGCAATAGATGGGTCGACGTGGCCGAGAAGGTGGCCGACTGCATCTCCTGCCAGGCCTGGGTTCTGCCCGTCGCCAGCTCCCGCAGCTCCATGCGGCGGATGGGTGTTGCGGGACCACCGCCGGCCTCGCGACCCGGGGCGGGGGCGGCGGGTACCGTGTCGGGGGTTACGGTCGGCACGCCTGGCGCGGCCGGCAGCGTGACGGCGGTCGTGGTGTCGCCTGGGGCGTTACCGCGCGCGCGTCCACCCCGGTTCGGGACAGAGTCCACCTGATACACGATCCAGCGGCCGTCCGGCGAGAACGACGGATTGGACGCGTTAGGTATCTGCGTCTCGTGGCCGGTGCCCAGGTTCTGGATGTGGAGCACCGGCCTCGAGTCGATGGGGAGCGTGTTGGTGTAGCGCAGCACATACGCCACCCACTTGCCGTCGCTCGAGATCTGCGCCCCCTCGACGGTGCGCCAGCGGGCGTAGTCGTTCACGGACAGCACTTTCCTGGCGGCCGCGTTCGGGGCCGCGCTCGACGTGGCCTGGGGGGCCGCGCTCGCCATCGTCTGCGCGCGCCCGCGCTCGAGCGGAAGGCCGGCCAGAGAAAGCACGACACACAGGACCGCCGTGGTGCGGGCATGCGGAACAGGGCATCGGGAAGGGCGCAACACAGGGGCTCCTCAGGGGTGTTGGTGGTGGGTGCCACAACATGGCGTTGTGCACCCACCTACAGAAGAGCCTGGTCGTCCGCGCCGTCGTTCGTGTGCGTAGATCGCGCGGCACGGCCACAGGCGTCAAGACAGGATGGGCGCGATGAAGGACTGAGGGAAACGGAGTCAGCGCACCGCGATGGCGACGAGCTGATTGTTTCCGGCGATGTAGAGCACTCCGTTCACCCCCATCGCTAGCTGTCCACTGAGCGGGTAGGTCCACACCCGTCGCTGCGACGCCAAGTCCAAAGCGTACGTGACGCCGGCGTTCGAGCCCGACGTCGTCGCACTGACAAAGAGCAAGTTGGACGTCGCGATCATTGTTCCAACGGGAGCGCCGCTGGCGGGCAACGGCCACGTCCACTTGAGCGATCCGTCCGCCTCGCTGCGAGCCTCGACCTGCGAACCGTTGAAGGCGTAGATGACTCCACCGGCCACCGTTGCCTGCCAGGCTCCACCCCACGGACTCACCCACCCAGTCACCTGCCAACGGATCTTGCGGCCGGCGAGATCAAACGACACGAGCCGATTGTCCTGCTGCGCGATGACGTCGTTCTGTGAACCGAGTACGGGCGCGAGGTTCATGCTCCATCCGCGCCAGGTGAAATCCGGGTCGGGGATCTCGTAACTCACCTTCCCGGTGGCGGCGTCGATGACACTGAGCTTCGGGGAGTAGCTTCCGGTGTACGCGTAGACAAGGCCGTCGGCAGCGGCCGGCGTCCACAAGTCGTACTGGTTCAGCGCTGCCGACCACAATCTCGTGCCCTGCGTCGCGTCGTACGCGTCCATGCCGCCATAGTAACCCGCGGCGACGTACACGGCCTGCCCAACGACCGTTGGGGCATACCATGAAGACCACTGGTTGCCGTACGCCGTGCGCCAGCGGAGCGACCCATCTGCCGAGGAGACCGCCCAGACGAAGGAATTCGAATGCCCGCCGGTCTGCACGTACACGGTCCCGTTCCCGAACGCGGGCGGGTCGTAGGAATCGCGCGCGCCCAAATCGTACGCCCACCGCTGCGTTCCTGCGGAAGCGTCGAGTGCGACTAACGAGGACTTGCTGATGCCGTACACCTTGCCGTCGCCGAGCGTCACCGGGCCACGCACGCCGGCAGCGGTCCAGAGCTCGCGGAAGCTGCGGGGATCGAGGGTCGCCACTATCGCGCCGGTGTGCCGCGCGTCGCCCTGGAACGTGGACCACTCCGTGGTCTGCCCCCACGATGGGGTCGGCGCCACGAGGACCGGCACCGTCGCGGTGGCGGATTGGCCGTCTGCCGTCGCGGTAATCGTCGCCGTGCCCGCGCCGATCGCCGTGACCAATCCCGTGTTATCGACTCGTGCGACCGCCGAGTTGGAGGATGTCCACGTGAGCGTACGGCCTGCGAGGACATCTCCATTCGCGTCGTAGACAGTCCCCGTGAGATTGCTCGATTGGCCGACATAGAGCGCGCCCGACGCGAGCGGTCCGCCGATGCTGATGCGACTGACTGGCGTGGCAATGACGGCATAACTGCCCGCACGGCCGAACGTTCCGGAAACGGTGTGGGTGGCCGTATTCACCGTGCTTCCCCGCACCTGCACCCACGCGCCACTCGTCAACGTATAGAGCTGGAGCGCTGACTCCACCGTGCCGGCCGCGAGTTTCCCTGGGTCGTAGCTGATCGCCAGCGTGCCAGCTCGGAAGAGGCTCAGGTTCTCGGGACCGATCTCGAAGGCGCTGCTCGCCACCATTCGTGGATCGAGCACACCGCCGACGAGGGGACGGACGAGCACCACCGTTGTCTGCGCCAGCGCCCCGGAGGGAACCGTGAGAGTCACGGTGTTGTCGAGCGTCGCGAGCGTTCCCCCACCTGAGCCGATCGGTCCCCCGCCGCGCAGGTCGAGCGTGACGGAACCCGCCGCGTTGCCGCACGTGGCAGTGATTGTGGCGATGCCGGCACCGACGGCGGTCACGACTCCGGATGCGGACACCGTGGCGAACGATTGGTTACTGGACGCCCATGTGACACGTTGATCGGAGACGACCGCACCGCTTGCGTTGAGTGGCGTAGCGATGAGCTGGACGCTGCTACCGACGAGCGTGGGTCCGGCGGGCAGACCGCTGATCTGCACCGTGGCTACGCTCTTCGCAGAATCCGAGGCCGTCGGCGCGTCGCTGCCGCACGCTGCGGCGAGCGCCAGCGACAGCAAAGCAAGTGGACGCAGTGCCGAGCGTGGACACGGGCGATGCGTCATTGCAATGTACGAGCGCATGTCGGGTACGGTACGGTGAACGCCTGAAGTTGAGTCGTGACGACGCGACTGAACGCCCCGGCGACGCGGTGGTGCCGTTAGGCTCCACACGGTGAATCGCGGCCGAACGCCGCAAGGCACAGTCGAACCGTTAGGCAGGTCCCGCGAGCTTCTCGAAGCGCGGGTCCCCCCGCAGCGCCTTCCACGTCGGGTCGATCCGCAGCCACGCCGGCGAGACGAAGTACCGCAAGCGCACCGCCTCGCCGAGGTACTCGAGCGCCTGCTCTCGGTTGCCGGCGAGCAGCGCCGTGCGGGCCGCAACGTACGTGAAATACGAATTGCCGACCGCGAACGTGGCCGACGTGTCGACCCGCGCGAGAGCCAGCCCGCGCGCCGACGCTTCCATCGCCTCCCGCCCACGACCGGCGTATGCCAGCGACAACCCGTGCAGGATGTGCCGCTGCGCGTCGCGCGGTGCCGCCCTCGCCTGTTCCGCGACTGCCCGTGCGGCCGTGTCGCCCCACGCGCGTGCCAGCGCGGTGTCTCCACGCCAGTAGTACTGCTGCGCCCTCACGATCGCCCAGTTTCCGCGATCGTCATCGAACTCCTCCGGCCCGAGCTTCAGCAACTGCTGCTCGCCCGCGCTGTCGAGGACCCACCCCATGTCCCAGTACGTGGCCGTATACGCCAGCACCCGCGGGAGGGGGACGTCCTTGGCCGCGCCGGCCACCACCTGCTGTGCCCCAGCCAGATTACCACTCGCCGCCTCCGCCACGATCTGCGCCGAGATCGAGATCAGCGACGCGGGGGCAATCGCGCGAGAGCGGTCCGCCGCGGCGCGTGCCTCCGCGTGCCGGCGGAGCTGCACGAGCACTTGCGACTGTCCGCTCCAGAGACGCGCGTTGCGCGGGTCGAGCTGAATCGCCGCCTCGAAGTCGCGCACGCTCTCCTCGAGGAGACCCATGTCAGCCTTGGTGGCTGCCACGTCCGCACGGATACCGGGAGAGTTTGGCGCCGCGCGCAGCGCCAGCTGCATCTCCTCGAGTCCCTTGGCCACGTTGTTTCCTACGAGGCGGTAGTACGCCCCCATGGCATGGTGTCCGGTGGCGCCGCCCGGATCGAGCGCGACGGCCCGCCGGGCCGCCGCCAACGCCTTCTCGGCCACGCGCGCGGTGGGCATGGCGTTGGTGTACAGGAACGAGTAGGCTCGCGCGAGCACCCCCCACGCATCCACCATTGCGCTGTCGCGGGCGACGGCCTGTTCGAAGAAGGTGACGGCGCGGCGGAGCGAGAGCGGGTCCCTGTTCGCCCCACTGCCCCAGGCGGCCTCCCCACGCAGGTAGGCATCGTACGCGGCGGGGTCGCCGGTGGGCGCCTTCGCCATCTCCGCCTGGGCGCCGCTGCCTAACGCCAGGCGCATCCCCTCCGCCACCTTGCTGGCGATGTCCCCCTGCACCCGGAAGACGTCCCTGACTTCGGCGTCGAACGGCTGCTGCCAGCGGCTCTGTGGCTGCCCCTCGCCCGTGATCTCCACGAGCTCCGGGCTCACCTGCACACGCTTCGCGCCACCGCTCGCCTCGAATCGCACCGTCCCCGTCAACAGGTAGCGGACGCCGAGCTCCTTGGCGATCTCGCCGGGGGGCTTCGTCGTCCCGCGATACTGCACCGAGCTCGAGCGAGCGATGACCGCGACGCCGGGGAGGGCCGTGAGCTTGCCGCGCACCGCGTCGGTGATGCCATCGGCGAAGTAGGCGTCCGTGGAGTCGCCGAGGTTCTCGAACGGAAGGACCGCGATGCTGTGCCCGTCGGCCGCGGCGGCCGGCGCCGTGGCGGCCGAGGACGCCGGGGGCTCCCGGTTGCTCGCGAGTAGGACGCCCACGGCCACCGCGACGACGGCGAGCGCGATTGCACCGACGACGTACGAGCGGCGCGATGGCGCTGCACGTGATGCGGAAGCCGTTCGCGGGGGCATGGACCCGAGCCCCGCTGGCGGCGAGTGGATGGCGTCGAGCCCTTCCACCACCTCGGCCGCGCTCTGTGGTCGCGCCGCCGGGTCCTTCTCCAGGCTCCGCATAACGAGCGTGGCCAGCGGAGGCGGCAGTCCCGGCTTCACGTCGCTGATGGGCGCTGGGCGCTCCGCTACGTGCGCCGCCATGAGCTGCGCAGCCGACGCCTTGTCGGCGAACGGGTGACGCCCCGCCAGCACCTCGTACGCCATCACGCCCCAGGCGTAGAGGTCGGCCCGGTGATCGACGGGATCGCCTGCCACCTGCTCCGGCGCCATGTACGCCGGGGTGCCTAACGACTGGCCGATGGAGGTCAGCGTCCCGGCGGGGACCCCGGGGGCCTGCGTCCGGGCTGCGCTCACCGCCTTCGCGATCCCGAAGTCGGCGACCACCGCGGTCCGCCCGGCCAGGAGGACGTTCTCCGGCTTGATGTCACGGTGGATGACGTTCCGCGCGTGCGCGTACTCGAGCGCGAGGGCGACATCGCGTAGGATCCCGACGGCCTCGTTGAGAGGCACCGGTCCGCGCATGAGCCGCGCGCGCAGCGACTCGCCTTCCACGAACGGCATCGTGTAGAACGGCAGCCCGCCGGCCTCACCCGCCGAATGCACGGGGACGATGTGCGGGTCCTGCAGCGCCGCCGCGAGCTTGATCTCGCGAGCGAAGCGCTCGGCCGAGAGCCCCTGCGCCAGCTCGGGGGCGAGCACCTTGACCACGACGTGGCGGTTGAGGGCCGGGTCCGTAGCCACGAAGACGCGCGACATCCCGCCGCCCGAGAGCTCGCGCTCGAGGGTGTACGTCGCGCCGAGGGTCGCCTGTAGCTGCTGCCGAAGGTCAGTCATCGAGCTACGGTCGAGGGAGCCGGTCCAAGCGCCGCGGTCCGGGCGGGGAGAAAGTAACCCACGCCACGCGTCCCGGAAGAAGGGCCCCGTTCGCCGGTAGCGTCATTCGCCAGCCGCGCACGCGCCTATGGCGTTCGGGCGCCCTCCAGCCGATCGCGCGTCTCGAGCAACGACTCGATCGCGTCCGCGAGGTGCTCTTCGGCGATGTGGTGATCGCCACGCTCGACGCGCAACCGGTGCGCGGCCATCAACACGTCGACGTCACGAAAGCCCTCCGGCGTTTCGAACTTGTAGCACGCCAGCTCGATCTTCAGGCCGTTCGCGTCCTGCACATAGATCGAGTCCATGAAGCCACGATCGCGTTGCAGAAATTCGATGCCGCGTACACGCAGACGACCGGGCACCTGTGTGAAGGTGGCCCGCGATACGTTGAATGCCAGGTGTTCCACGCACCCGACCTCCCGCGGTGCGGGGCGCCGGGCATCCTCCCTGGATTCGTTCGTGAACACCGTGAGCAGGCGTCCATCCCCGGGATCGAAGTAGAGATGGTTCTCGTCAGGCTTTCCGAGATTCGGCTGCTCGAGAACGAACGGCATCCCGAGAACGCCGGACCAAAAATCGATCGCGCTCTGCTTCGTCGACCCGACGATGGTGATGTGGTGAACGCCTTGAACCTGGATCTTCTTCACGGTCGCCTCCTGGCGAGTCCCTCGTCTCGAGAAGGTACCGCGTCGGCGGGTTCGCGGCGACGTGCCGCCTCGCGAATCAGACGTGCTGATCCACGAGAATCGGGTTGCCATCGGGATCCACCGCGATGAAGCTCGCGGGCCCCGTCGTGCTCTCGTCGGCTTCGCTCATGAGCGTCACGCCCGCGGCCTTGAGCTGGCGCTGGAGCGCGCGCACGTCCGTGAACGGCTCTACCTTCGTCGCGTTCTGATCCCAGCCCGGATTGAAGGTGAGGATGTTCTTCTCGAACATCCCCTGGAAGAGCCCGATGACGTGGTCGCCGTTCCTGAGAATCAGCCAGTTCTGCGGCGCGTCGCCGGCGAACGGCTTGAACCCGAACTTGTCGTAGAACTGCCGCGACGCTTCCAGATCCTTCACCGCGAGACTGATCGAAAAGGCGCCGAGCTGCATGGTGGACTCCAGCGTGCGGGTCGGAAGCGCGTTACGTCACGATTCATTCGGGATCGCGAAACATGCCGTCGCGTCGCGCGAACCTCAACACCTAACGCTTCGAGGTACGCTGTGGGCACCGGTCCCGACGGACTCGTGATGCCGATCGAGCACTGCACGCAGGCGGCAGAAGATGACATGCAGGTCGCGGCCGGTGGCCGGATTTGGCAATAGGCCGCGCTGCCCGCATATTCGCGTCCCCTGCCGTACTCAGCCCACCCAGCCGCAACGAGGATCGTCGATGTCCACGCGCGCCAGCATCGCTTGTCTTTCTGTGATCGCGGCACTCACGGGTTGTGGTGGCGCGCGAGCCACGACTCGGTCCTCGCCCGCGGCTCCGCCGGCCGTGACCCGCGCGGGGCTCACCCGCATGATCGACTCGATGGTCAAGGCGCCGGAGTTCCGCACGGCGCTCTGGGGCGTCCTGATCGTCGATCCGGAGGCGCGCGACACGCTCTATGTCCACAACGCGGCCAAGCTCTTCATCCCGGCGTCGAACCAGAAGCTCGTGTCGAGCTCGGTGATGCTCGAGCAGCTCGGCCCGGAGTTCCGGTTCCGCACGACGATCGCGGCGCATGGCACCATCGCGAACGGGACGCTCGACGGCGACCTCGCCGTCATCGGCCGCGGCGACCCGACCATGAGCGACCGCATGATGAAGGGGGACGCCATGACGGCGCTGCGCGCCATCGCGGACTCATTGTCGCAGCGCGGCATCCGGCGAATCACCGGGAACGTCGTCGCCGTCGGGGACGCGTTTCCCGGACCGGTCAGGGGAGCTGCCTGGCCCTGGGACGGACTCAATGGCGCCTCGTTCGCCGGCGTCGATGAGCTGCTCTTCAACGAAGGGCTGTCGATCCTTCGCGTTCGCCCGGGCGCGAACGTCGGAGACCTGGGCGTAGTCGAGACTCGGCCGGCGCGAACGTTTCCGAACGTTCGTGTGTTGGCCACCACCGTAGCCCGCGACACGAATGCGGCGTCAGCCCCGGGGCGCGGCGGACGTGGCGGCACCGGGACGCGCGTCTCGGCCTATCATGACACGCTGACGTCCGCGGTGATCGTACGCGGCCAGATCGCCGTCGGCGATTCGGCGACGATCACGCTTCCGCAGCACGACCCCAACACCGCCTTCGTGGCCGCGCTCACGGAGGCGATGGCCGAGCGTGGGATCACGGTGGACCGGCAGGCAACCACGGGGACCGAGGATCCGCGAGTGGACTCGCTGTTCACGGTGCTCTCGGTTCCACTGAAGGAGATCATGCCGGCGATCATGAAGCCGTCGCAGAATCAGATCGCCGAGGTGTTCCTGAGAACGCTGGGACTCGAGCGCGCCGGGGTCGGGACGGCGGACAGCGGTCGGCGGGTGGTCGAGCGACAGTTCGACGCGTGGCAGATCCCGCGCGACGCCTTCGTCATTCGGGACGGCAGCGGCCTCTCGCGCAGTGATCTCATCTCGCCGGAGGCGATCGTGAGCATTCTCGAGGCGATGCGGCGCTCACCGAACTTCGCCGTGTTCTACGAGTCGCTCCCGATCGCGGGCGTCGACGGCACGATTCGCACGCGCATGCGTGACACGCCCGCGCAGGGGAACCTTCGCGCGAAGACCGGAACGCTGTCGATGGTCAGGTCGCTGTCCGGCTACGTCCGCACGGCCGACGGTCGGCTGCTGGAGTTCAGCATGCTGTGCAACAACTGGACGACTCCGCAGGCGGCGGTGGATCGGGTGCAGGACGCGGTCGGTGCGGCGCTCGCGCAGTTGCGGCTGCGTTGACGTGAAGAGGGTCGTGTTCGGAGCCTCGGCGCGGTCGGCGCAGTGAAGACGACGGCGGAGTCGTTCAGTCCCGACGTGCGTACCAGTCCAGCAGTCGCCGAGCACGTAGCGTGACCCACCGATTCGGCTCGCCGACGGCGCCGGCCAATTCCTCGTGAAGCGTGTCGCGGTGTCGCACGTCGAGCAGCCAGCGGCCATCGCCCTGGCGACGTTCGAGCACAATTGCGACGGCCTCCTGCACTTGGCCGTCCGGCTGCACGCCGGCCGCGCGCAGATAGTCGAGTGCGCGCAGCACGTCATAGTGCCAGAGCGGCGGAAACGCGAACTGCGTCCACAACAGGTCAATGATGTCGCCGGTCGACAACCTTCCGAGCAGACGACGCTCGAGGAGATACCCCTCCGCGCGCCTCCGCGCGTCAGTCACCGCGGATGTCGCACCGAACGCCTGCAGGTCGCGCAGGAACGCCAGCGTGTACATGTTCGACCACCAGAACGGCGTGGCGACGCCATCGCCCCATTGACCGTCGGGGCGCTGTTGATCCAGCAGCCGCGCACCCCATCCCTCCGACGCGACCCGCGACCGCTCGGCCGCGACAACCTCCGCGGACGTGTCGGTGAGGTCGCGCATGACCTGCCAGCGGATCGACGGGTCGGTGTCGAGAAGCCAGTCGACGACGGGGTCGTTCGAGGCTGGAGCGCGAGCTGGGAGGTGTGCGAACGTCATTGGTGGATTGTAAACGAGGCGCCAGGAGCGACCGCAATGTGCTCGGGAGTCGGTGACCCCGGTTGCGCTGAATAGTCTTTGTGCTATAAAGTACTTCTCATCGCGAGGCTCAATAAAACTCAACGAGAGTGGCGGAAGTAGAATGCGGCGACTCGCCAAGAGACAATGGTGGCTGATACTGCTCGGAGTGGCGGCCACGCTCGTCGTGGTCCTCGGCTACCAGTGGCGCGCGGCGATCAGGAGAAACCGCTCGGTGCCCGACGAGCCGTTCCAGATCGCCGGCAACCTGTACTACGTCGGCGCCACCGGCGTCACCGCCTTCCTGCTCACCGGGCCCGATGGCCACGTGCTGATCGACGGCGGCTATCCCGAGACCGCCCCACTGATCATCGCGAGCATCGCCAAGCTCGGCTTCGACATCAAGAACGTCAAAGTGTTGCTCAACTCGCACGCGCACTTCGACCACGCGGGGGGACTGCGCGAGCTACAGCAGGCGTCCGGCGCGGAGCTGTGGATCAGTGAAGGCGATGCGGAGTCGATCGCGGCCGGCGGCGCCCGTGACCGCACCTACGGTCCTTTCAGGTATCTCGGCGTCGGCAGATTTCCCGCGCCGCATGTCGACCACCGGTTCAGGGATGGCGACACGATCCGCGTGGGGACGCTCGAGCTCACCGCGCATGTCACCGCCGGCCACACGCCCGGCTGCACCTCGTGGTCGTTCCCCGTCCGCGACCGCGACCGTGAGCTGCTGGCGGTGGACGTCTGCAGCCTAACGCTTCTGCCGTTCATGAAGCTGGTCGAGCCGGAGTCGTACCCGGGTATCCGGTCCGACTTCGAGCGCAGCTTCCAGACGCTGCGAAGCCTCCCCGCGGACATCTTCCTGGGCTCGCACGGGAGCTTCTTCGACATGGACCGGAAGCGCCGCGAACGCGCCGGCGCCAAAGACCCGGCGGACCCGTTCATCGATCGGGCTGGCTATCTGCGCTACGTCGACTGGGCCGAGAAGAGATTCCGCAAAGTGCTCGCCGATCAGCAAAAGTGAGCACTGACTCCCTCAGCGGCTTGTTTCTTTCTCACTCGAATCTCATGCCGGCAATGGAACTGCACATACGTGGCGTCTCCAAGACGTACTCCAACGGCGTGCAGGCGCTGAAGGGCGTGACGCTCACCATTCCTGCAGGCATGTACGGACTGCTCGGCCCTAACGGCGCCGGCAAGTCGACGCTGATGCGCATCCTCGCGACGCTCCAGGAGGCGGACAGCGGCAGCGCTACGCTGGGTGACCCCTCGCAAGGCTCGGGGCAGCGAATCGACGTGCTGCGCCAGAAGGAGGAGGTGCGCAGGACGCTCGGCTACCTGCCGCAGGAGTTCGGCGTCTATCCGAAGGTGAGCGCGGAGGACCTGCTCGATCACTTCGCGCTGCTGAAGGGCATCGCCGAGCGACGCGCACGCAAGGAGGTCGTCGAGGCGCTCCTCCGGCAGGTGAACCTGTGGGGCGTACGCAGGCAGAAGCTGGGCGGCTATTCGGGTGGTATGCGGCAGCGCTTCGGCGTCGCCGTGGCGTTGTTAGGCAATCCGAAGCTGATGATCGTCGACGAGCCGACGGCCGGCCTCGACCCGGCCGAGCGCGTGCGGTTCCTCAACCTGTTGAGCGAGCTCGGGGAGAACAGCGTCGTCCTCCTCTCGACGCACATCGTCGAGGACGTGAGTGAGCTGTGCACGCGGATGGCCATCATCGACAGAGGAGAGATCCTCCTCGAGGCCGAGCCGTTGCGCGCGGTCGACGCCCTGCGCGGGCGGATCTGGCGCCGAATCATCGCGAAGGGCGAATTGCCGGCGGTGGAGCGTGAGCACGCCGTGATCTCGACGAAGCTCCTGGCCGGACGCACCGTCGTCCGCGTGTACAGTGACGCGGCGCCCGGCCCCGGATTCGAGCTCGCGGAGCCGGTCCTCGAGGACGTCTACTTCAGCACGATGGCCGGGAGGATCGGCCGCCGCGAGCAGCCGGAGCTGGCGGTGCAGCCGTGAAGCTCTGGGGGATTTTCCGCTTCGAGATCGCCTACCAGGTACGCCGCCCCTGGCCCTGGCTCTCCATGGCGGTCCTCCTCGTATTCGCTCTCGTGTCTACGAGAGTAGCCATCGTCCCCGTCACGCTTCCCCAGGATTTCATTCTCAACTCGCCATTCATTATCGCGGCCGTCTCCGTGTTCAGCTGCCAGATCTGGTTGCTGGTGGCCCCGGCCGTAGCCGGTGAGGCGGCTGCGCGGGACGTGCACACTGGGTTGCATCCCCTCGTGTACGCGAGCCCCGTCAGCAAGACCGGGTACCTGGGTGGCCGATTCCTCGCCGCACTGGTCCTCAATGCGTTGATCCTGCTCGGGGTGCAGGTCGGCAGCCTGCTCGCCGTATACACGCCCGGCGTGAATCCCGAGATCATCGGTCCATTCCGGCCGGCTGCATATCTCGCCGCCTACGGCTTCATTGCGTTGCCTAACGCGCTCATCGCGACGACGGTGCAGTTCTCGGCGGCGCTGCTGACCGGCCGGCCCATGGCGAGCTACGTCGGCAGCATGGGCCTCTTCTTCCTCTCCTATCCGGTGACCGTCTTCCTGTATTTCTCGCGGACGGCGCGGCCGGAGATGGCACTGCTGACGGACCCGATCGGCATCTTCGCCATCATGAACGAAATGATGGCGAACTGGACGATCGTCGAGAAGAACGTCCGCATGTTCACACTCGAGGGGCCGATGCTCTGGAATCGGCTTCTCTGGCTCGGCATCTCGGGGATGACGCTCGCGTTCGTCTATCTGCGCTTTCGATTCGCGCACCGTACCGCTATCGACCCGTGGAGTTGGCTCACTCGGCGGTTCGCCGGGCAGGGCCTAACGCCGGATACCGCGCCCGCGCGGATCGCCATCTCCGTCCCGCCGGTGCGTCAGTCGTTCGGCTTCGCGACGCACCTGCGCCAGACGCTCGCGATTGCCTCGTCATCATTCCGGATGATCGCGAAGAGCCCCGCCGGGCTCTTCCTCCTGGCGGCCTTCCCGATGGGCCTCGTGCTGTTGCTGCAGTTGGAGTTGCAGCACTGGGGCGTGCCGCTGCTCCCCCGAACCAATTACCTGACGACGAAATACCTCACGGCCACCATTACGAATCCGCTCAACTTCTGGGTGATCGTGCCGCTGCTCATCATCTTCTTTTCCGGCGAGCTGATCTGGCGGGAACGCGATGCGCGACTGAGCGAAAACGTAGACGCGACGCCGGTGCCGGAGTGGGTGCTTTTCCTCGGCAAATTCCTCGGCCTCACCCTGGTGCTCGTCGCGTTGATGGGGGTCCTGACACTGGTCGGCATGCTGGTTCAGGTGTTCAGAGGCTATCACGACTTCCGGGTCGGCCAGTACCTGCAGATCCTGTTCGGCCTCCAGCTGCCGGAGTACCTGATCTTCGCCGCGCTCGCCTTCACGGTGGTGGCGGCCGTGAACCACAAGTATCTCGGCCAGCTGGCGGCACTCGTCGCGTACGTCCTGATCATCTTCTCCGGCGTGCTCGGGGTCGAGCACAACCTCCTAGTCTATGGAGCGAGCCCGGAGTGGTCCTTCACGGACATGCGCGGGTTCGGCCCGACGCTGGGGCCGTGGCTGTGGTTCAAGCTGTACTGGGCAGCGTGGGCGCTGCTGCTGGCGGTGGCGGCGAGGCTGCTGTGGGTGCGCGGTAGGGATGGCGGCTTCGGGACGCGGCTCCGGATCGCGCGGCTTCGGCTCACCCGTGCGACGGTCGGCGTCGCCGCAATGGCCGTCGGACTCATCCTCACGCTGGGCGGCTTCATCTTCTACAACACGAATGTGCTCAATGAGTACATCACCGACGAGGAATTGGTGCAACGCCGCGCCGAATACGAGCGACGGTACGGGAAGTACGAGGGCATTCCACAACCGCAGCGGACCGCAACGAATCTGCACATCGAGATTCATCCCGCCGGGAGAACGGCGACGATCCACGGCAGCTACCGCCTCGTCAACCGCGACGTAGTGCCGATCGACTCCGTGCATCTGGAGCCCGCGTTCTATGTCGAGACACGCGTAACGTTCGATCGCCCGGCCAGAGTGGTCGTGGCCGACGCTGAGATCGGCCACTTCATCTACGCGCTCGACAAGCCGCTCCAGCCCGGCGACTCGCTGACGCTCGACTTCGACGTGGAGTTCGAGCCGCGTGGTTTCCGCAACAGCGGAGCAAGCATGGCGATCATCGAGAACGGCTCCTACTTCACGGGCGGAGCATTGCCGGTCATCGGCTATCATCCGCTTCGCGAGCTGTGGAGTGCAGAGGACCGGCGCAAGCAGGGCCTGCCGCGGCAGCTCACCCTGCCCCCACCTGGTGACATCGATCCGAGTGTGGCGGCTGGCGCTCCGGCGACATTCGAAGCGATCGTCGGCACCGACGCCGATCAGGTAGCGGTTGCGCCGGGCGAGCTGCGTCGCACGTGGAGCGAAGCGGGGCGCCGCTACTTCCATTATGTCAGCGACGTTCCGATCAGCGGCATGGACGTCTTCTTCTCCGCCGACTACGCGGTGCATCGCGAGACCTGGCAGCCAGGCCTGCCCCGAGCGCAGCGAGGGGTCGACATCCAGGTCTTCCTCCACCCGGGACACACGGAGCACCTCCAGCGCGTGCTCCGCAGTGTACGAGCGTCTCTCGACTACTACTCGGCGCAGTTCGGTCCCTATCCGTATCGCTTCCTGCAGATCGTCGAGCAGCCTGGCAACTTCCTCGGCATGGGCGTCGACGGAAGCGGCGTGGTCACCGGAGGGGAGGGCTTCTTCATGCTGGATCCGCAGGGCGATGGTTTCGACGCGATCTTCGAGATCGTGGCGCACGAGATGGGGCACCAGTGGTGGGGCATGCAGCTCAAGCCCGCATTTGCCGAGGGAGGAGGCGTCATCTCCGAAAGCCTCGCCTGGTCCTCCGCGATGCAGCTCGTGAAGAACGTGAAGGGCCGGGAAGCGCTACGTCGGTTCATGAGCTTCATGCGCCAGCCGAACCCGTGGCCGCCGATCCGCACGGGACTTCCGCTGCTCCGCGCAATGGACCCCTGGGCCAACTACCGCAAAGGCCCATACGCGCTGCACGCACTCAGCGAGTATGTGGGCGAGGCCCGTGTGAACGGGGCGCTTCGCGCGCTGGTGGAGAAGAAGGTGTCGTCCCTGGCCACGACGATCGACATGTACCGGGAGCTCCAGGCGGTCACGCCGGACTCGCTTCGGCCCCTGCTGCACGACCTCTTCGAGGTGAACACCTTCTGGACGTTCGACACGAAGCAGGCCACGGCGGTGCAAACCGAAACAGGCACCTGGCAGGTGACGTTGGATGTGGAGGCGCGCAAGGTGGTCGCCGACAGCGCTGGTCGCGAAACGGAGTTGCCGATGAGCGAATGGGTGGAAATCGGGATCTTCGCCCCCGCCGGGCCGGGCGAGAGTCTGGGCAAGCCGCTGTACGTCGAGAAGCACCGCGTCCGCTCCGGCAGGCAGACGATCACGGTGATAGTGCCACACAAGCCCGCGCGGGGCGGCATCGACCCGTACAACCTGCTCGACTGGGAGGAGGGCGATAACATCGAGCCGATAGCGGTGGCGGGCGAAAGCTGAATCCAAGCGAACAGGACAAGTACCCGATGATGAACAGACTCGTTGCTCGCATGCGCTCGCTCCGTTTTTCCTGGCTGGACTTCAAGGTCGGGTTCCGGATGCTGGCGCGGTATCCGGGGCTGACCCTGGTCGGCACGGTGGCGATCGCAGTCGGGATCGCGCTAGGCACGCTTTACTTCGAGGCGGTCAACAAGTGGCAGAACCCGCGGTTACCGATTCGGGATGCCGACCGTGTGATTTCGATTCGCAACTGGGACGTGAGCGCGTTCGCGCCCGAAGGGCGATCGCTGCACGACTTCGCGATCTGGCGCGAGCGGGTCAGGACCGTCGATCACCTGGGCGCGGCCATCACCTTCGTTCGCAACCTCGCCACCGAGGACGGACGAGTGGAGCCAGTGCGCGGAGCCGAGATCTCGGCGAGCGCATTCAGGCTGCTGGGGACGCCGCCGCTCAAGGGTCGTGCACTGACGGAGCAGGATGAACGACCGGCCGAGCCGCCCGTGGTCGTCATCGGTCACGCGCTGTGGAAGACACGCTTCGACAGTGATCCGGCGGTGCTGGGTCGCACGGTGAAGCTGGGCACCGCCACCGCGACGATTGTCGGCGTGATGCCCGAGGGCTTTGGCTTCCCCGTGAACGAGCGCATCTGGACGCCGCTGCGCGCGGATGGATCTCTGCTTGCGCCGCGCACGGGTCCGGCCGTGTCGATCTTCGGCCGCCTGGCACCCGGCCGGTCGATCGACGATGCGCGGGCCGAGCTGGGCGTGATCGGGGCACAGGTGTCGGCCAGCAATCCGCAGACGCACAAGCATCTGCGACCGCGAGTCACGACGTACGCCAAGCCGCTCGCCGAAGGCGGCCAGATGCTCATGATCAGGAACATCCTGTACGTCGTGAACGGCATTTTCCTGATGCTGCTGGCCATCGTCTCCACGAACGTCGCCACGCTGGTGTTCGCCCGGACTGCGACGCGCGGCTGGGAGATCACGGTTCGAACCGCGCTCGGAGCCAGCCGGGGCCGCATCATTTCGCAGCTGTTCATCGAGGCCCTGGTGCTGGCCGGCGTCGCAGCGATCGTCGGGCTGATCGTCGCGAGGATATCGTTAGGCTACGGGTTGAACATGCTCGTCGGCAGTGACGCGCTGCCGTACTGGATCGACGACAGTCTGTCGTGGCGAACCATGCTGTACACGGCGGTGCTCACCCTGTTCGGCGCGGCGATCGTCGGTATTCTGCCAGCGCTGCGAGTCACGAGGATCAACGTGCAGGATGCGCTTCGCAACGAGAGTGCGGCGCGCTCCGGGCTCAAATTCGGTGGTTTCTGGACCACGGTGATCGTCGTGCAGGTCGCGATCACCGTGGCCTTCCTCCCCCTCGCCGCCGGTGGTGTCTTCGAGTCCAACCGGTTCCGCCAGAGAGCGGAAGGTATCGGTGCAGAGAGATACCTGACCGCGAGCATGGACATCGACCGCGAGGCTCACGGGACCGATTCGGCGGCGTTTGCCGCGCGCGCGCGCGCCAGCTTCGATGAGCTGGAGCGACGGCTCAGCGTGGAGCCCGGTATCGAGCGCGTCACGTTTTCCGACCGGCTTCCGGTGGAGGACCAGTTCAAGTATCGGATCGAGGTCGATACGACGACCGGCGTACCCGCGACCGGCCTGCGCCGGAGCACGCTCGTTCAGGTTTCTCGCGGCTTCTTTGCCGCCTTCGGCACTTCCGTGGTGGCCGGTCGTGACTTCGCGCCACGCGATTTCGAGACCGGCCGCGTGATGATCGTGAACCAATCGTTTGCGCGCTACGTGTTAGGCGAGCGCAACCCGATCGGTCAACGCATCCGCATCGTGAGCGGTGAGATCGACAGGTATGCCGGCGAGGAGTGGTACGAGATCGTCGGCATGGTCAAGGACTTCGGCTGGCAGTTGCCGCGGCCGGAGGAGCAATCGGCGATGTATCAGCCGCGCCTGCCCACGGCGAGCGCGGGCCTGAGCCTCGCCGTGCGCGTGCGCGATCCGGAAGCGTTCGCAACGCGCTTGCGCACGGTTGCCGCCGACGTCGATCCCACGATCCGGCTGACCAATGTTCAGCCGCTCGCGCAGGCGGGGGGCGGGGAGGCAAAGGGGAACTGGGCACTGACCTCGGTTGCCTGGCTGATCTCGTTCGTCGTGTTGGCGCTATCGGCGACCGGCATCCATTCGCTCATGTCGTTCACCGTCGCGCGACGGACGCGTGAGATCGGCATTCGCGCCGCACTCGGGGCGAGCCAGGGACGCATCGTGGCCGGCATCTTCTCGCGCGCGTTCCTGCAGATCAGCGCGGGGGTACTCGCCGGCAGTGGACTGACCGCACTGAAGGGCCTCGGATCGATGCGCGAGGTCCTGCTGCTCCTTGCCGCCGACGGCGTCATGCTGGTCGCAGGACTCACGGCGTGTGCGGTGCCACTGAGACGCGCGCTCAGAATCGATCCGACGGAGGCATTGAGGGCGGAGGGCTGATGCGACGACGCACGCTCAGGATCGCAACTGGGGCATTCGTTCTTTTGCTCGTCCTGGGCGTTAGTGGCTGTGAGGAGAGCTTCGAGGTCAGCGAGAACCTGAGTTACGACTCGACCATCGGCTTTGATGGGACGTTCGATGTCTACGAACCGAAGTCCGATAGCGGTCGGGCAAACCGCCCGGCCGTTCTGACCATCCACGGTGGAGCCTGGAGGGGTGGCGACAAAGCCTGGGGTGAGCAATTCGCGGAAGAGCTCTGCCCGTTTGGGTACGTCGTTCTTTCGATCAACTACAGGCTCTCCAGCCGGCCTAACGGCAGATGGCCTGCGCAGATCGAAGACGTTCAAAAGGCGCTGAGATACATCCGCGCCAATGCACTTCAATTTCGCATAGATCCGGCTCGAATTGCCTCGCTTGGCATGTCAGCCGGCGGTCATCTGGCGACGATGGTCGCGCTTCGTGACGATCCAACGAGCCCGGACGGAAGAGTGAACACAGCCATCAACCTCGATGGCGAGCACGATATGACGATGCCGCCCGAACAAGTGATGGCCGACTTCGAAGATATTCTGACGAAAGTGATGGGTCATGCTGCTCCATGGTCCGATGCTGAGCTTCGCGATATCTCCACGGTGACGTTCGCACGGCCTGATGTTGCGCTTCTCACGGTACATGGAGCCGGCGATGACAACGTGTATGTCACGCAAGGTGAGCGGATCACCGCCGAACTCCAATCGAAAGGTGCGGAGACTGAGTTCGTTCGACTCGAGGGCGAAGAGGGCAACTGCCACAGTGATTGCTGGCGGGTTTCCAGAGCCCGACGAGCAATCCATCGCTTTCTAGATCGTAAGCTTTCTCACGACGGCAACCGATTCTTCGAGGACAGGTACGGCACGAGATCGCCACTGAGAGATTAGTCGGACTCCGTCATTCGGCGCGGATCGCCATCAGCGGGTCTACCCCTGCGGCCTTCCGCGCCGGAATCCATGTCGCCAGCGACGCCACCACGATGACCGCAATGGCGACGACGACCCCACCAGCCACGAGCCATGTGGTGTCCAGGTACCGGGCCGCGATGCTCGACATCAGGAGGTGCAATGCCGCGACGCTCAGCGGCAGCCCCAGCACGATGCCGAGCACGCTCAACCGGAGCCCGCTGGCGAAGAACATCGTGATCACCTGAAGCGGGCGGGCACCGAGCGCGACGCGGATGCCGATCTCGCGATGGCGCTGCCTGACGGCGAGGGCGACGACGCCGTAGAGGCCGATCGACGCGAGCAGAAGGGCGAGCAGGCCCCCACCCGCTGCGCTCCCGCTCACCAGCATCACACCGCGTCGATCCTCACGGGCCAGCTGCTCGAGCGTCATGATGTCATAGACCGGAATGTCGGGGATCGCAGCGCGCACAAGCTGCCTGACTTCGGGGATGATCGCGGTCCCTGGGCCTCGCGTGCGGATGAGATAGGTGTCCTTCCGCCAGCGGCTGCCGTGCCCTGTGAACACTTGGCCCGTTCCGGACGACCACGGCACGCGTGTCGTGTCGAAGACGCCGACGACCACGGCGGTGGACCGCGACGACATCTCCAGGCGCCTGCCAATCGGATCCGCCGGTCCCCAGAAAGTGCGCGCGAGGTCGCTGCCGATCAGGACAGGGATGTCGCGCCCGGCGGTATCGTCCGCGATGAGATCGCGCCCGCGGACCAACGGGATCCCGCGGATCGCGAAGTAGCCGGGCGGAGCCCCCTCGATCCGGGTCCGCACCACTTCGTCGGCGCGAGGGCCGCTGGCGCGATCCGCCGCGGGGACCCGGACGTCGGCTACAGTGAAGCTGAACGCCTCCGGCACCGCGCGCTCGACGCCGGGCAGCCGGGCCACTCGATCCATGACCTCTCGAATCCTGACATGCTTCGCGTTGGGCGCCTCGGTGTTGCCGTTGCCACCGGCGTTGAAAGAGATCCGCGTCACGCGGTCCGCCAGCGGGTCGTCGCCGCGAGCGGTGCCGAACTCGGTCCGCGCGATGCCCATCACCAAAACGAGCCCGGTGAGCAGCGGCTGCGTGAGGCCGATCTGCGCGACGATGAACGTGCGCTGGAGTCGCGACCGGCTCGTCGCCCCACTGCCGGCGTCCTTGAGTGCGCCGGATACGTCGAGCCGGGTCGCGTGCAGCGCGGGCGACAGGCCGAAGATGATCCCGGTGCCCAACGCGAAGAGCGCCGTGAAGCCCACCGTCCCCAGGTCGGGACCGATCCCCGCATCGCCATACTCCCACGTCAGGAGTCTGATGATCGCCCAGTACGCCATGAGTCCCAGCGCGCCGCCCGCGAGCGCGATCAGCGAGCTCTCGGTGATGAGCTGCCTAACGAGGCGACGGCGCGAGGCGCCGAGCGACAGGCGGATGGCGATCTCCCTGCGCCGCGCGACGCCGGCGCCGACGAGCAATGCACTGACGTTGGTGCACGTGATGAGCAGGATGAGGAGCGCCCCGGTTCCCGCCAGCAGGAATCCGAGGACGTACTCGGGACCGAGGAGCTCCGTGTCCCCTGACAGCCGCACGACATCAGTCGAGTAGTCGAACGCGTCGCGGGCCCGTCGCGGGTCGTTCGGTACCCACGCGGCCGCGACGACGCGAGCGACGCTCGTCGCCTCCGCCGCGGTCGTGCCGGGCGTCAGCCGCGCGACCGCCTGCAGGAGGGTCGAGTCGCGATTGGCCAGCGCGTAGGCTGTGCTCCGGACCAGCTGTGCTCGCGCCTCGAGCGGCACCCACACGTAGGCGCCGAAGTCCGGCCCGGCGAGGGGGCCCTGAAACTTTCGTGGCGCGACGCCCACGACGCGAACAGGAATGCCGTTTACGCGAACGATGCGGCCGATCACCGCCGTGTCGGCTCCCAACTCCTCCCACACGGAGTGCGCGATCACCACCGCCAGCTCGGCGCCCGGCGCGTCGTCCGTGCGCACGGCCGGCAGACCGGGACCGATCGCCGGCCGGACCCCGAGCGTCGGGAAGTAGTTCGGCGTGACGAAATGGCCGCGCATCGCGCGCGGGTCGCTCCCGTCGCCCAGGTCGAGAACCATCTGATCCGGGACCCAGCCCGCGACCGACGCGAAGATCGCGTTGTGCGCGGCGATCGCGTTCAGCTCCGGCATCGAGAAGTCGCGGGGCCTGAGTCGGCCCCTCGCCCGCGCCAGCACCGTTCCACGCACCCGCACGAGCGATTCGTCGACCACCACTCCCGGCGGAGCCCGCAGGATGAACGCCTGGAGCACCGAGAAGATCGCCGAGTTCACACCGATGGCGAGGGAGAGCACCAGCACGAGCGTGATGGCGGTGAGCGGCGTCCGCGAGAAGTGTCGCAGGGCGAACCTGACGTCGGCAGCACAGGACTCGGTCCAGCGTGCGCCGCGCGCGTCGCGTCCTTCTTCCTGGAGCAGCGCGACGTTCCCGAACTCGCGACGCGCGGCGTCGCGGGCCTCGGCCTCGCTCAGCCCTCGACGCACGAGTCGCTCCGTCGCCTGCTCGAGGTGCAACGCCATCTCGTCGCGCATCTCGCGGTCGAGGGCGGCACGCCGGAACACTGCGCGAAGGCGCGCGCGGATCGTCTGGAGCATCGGTAATACTAGACGGTCTAGTGGATGGCTTACGATGCGGCCTTTCCACTAGACTGTCAAAGTGAAGAGAGCCGGTCCGGCGCCGGCCGGCGGGTTTGCCACCGCAATGAAGGCGTGGACCGGCGCACGAATAACTGTATTTCTGGGCGTCAAAGCGACCAATCGGTCGCCGGGCTACCGGTCGGTGATGATCTCGCGTGCGGGGAGGTGCGGCATGTCCGTCGCCTTCGCGACCGGCCGTGGTAGGGCGACCCGCGTCTGGCGCCTCGAGTCGCCGCCCATGCAGCTGCCACCCGGTGTCGTGGAGGTGTGTGTACGTTGGCCGCACCGATGCTCCGCTTCGGGCCAGGCGGGTCCGTCTACAGCTTTCGCGCGGCGGTGCCGGTCCGCGCGATCCTCGGCGATTCGCTCCCGCCGGGGCTCTACCGGGCTGTCATCGGCGGTGACGCGCAGCTGCGAGGAGGCTACGTCACACCGGAGATCGCGCTGCACTGATGGATGCCGCGCGACAGGTTGGCGAGGACCTGGGCCGGCTGGCGGAAGCGCAGCGGGAGGCGGAGCGCGCCGCGAGCGGCAACCTCCCTCGCGCCAAGCCCAGCTGAACAGGCCGATCATCACCGCTTCACTGCCCTCACGCAGGCTTCGTCCATCGAATCGGAGCGGACCGACCAGACCACTTGCTGATCCGAACGGCTCCGCCTAACGCGTAAGAGGGAGCCACGCCCGATCGCCGGGCCGGCCCTCGTGGTCCCGCACCAGGTTTCGGGAAGGCGAGCCATGGCGAAGGCCGGTGTGCGAGTGCAAAATACGCACGAACCCCCCACCGGAGCCCTGCATGACTTCCCTCCTGACGCACCGAACGGCGTGCGTCGTCGCGTTGCTCACCGCGGCCACCACGGCCGACGCGCAGAATAAACGCCCCATGAGCTTCATGGACATCATGGAGCTGAAGAACGTGGGCGGCGTCTCGCTGTCGCCCGACGCCTCGAAGGTCGCATATACCGTGAGCGGTTGGGAGCACCCCAACGCACGTCCGTCGACGGATCCCACGAAGCCGGATACCGCGAAGGGCGACAAGCACGAGATGCGGTCCCACATCTGGATGGTTGCCGCCGCCGGCGGCAGGCCGCGCCAGCTCACCTTCAGCGAACGCGGCGAGAACGCCCCGCAATGGTCGCCCGACGGACGCTCGCTCGCCTTCCTCTCGGCGCGCGGCACCGGTACCGACCTCAAGACGCAGATCTGGATCCTGCCGATGGACGGCGGTGAAGCGCATCAGCTGACGACGTCGAAGGAGAACGTCACCGGCTTCGAGTGGTCGAAGGATGGCTCGCGAATCGCGTTCCTGTCGGTGGACACGCTGCCGAAGACCGACGAAGCGAAGACCGCTCGGCGCGATGACCCGCAGGTGTTCGAGGAGAACTTCCGCCTGTCGCACGCGTGGGTGATCGACGTTGCGACGAAGCGTGCGACTGAAGTCGCCCATGGCAACATCACGGTGAGCGGTGCGCCGAGCTGGGCGCCTGATGGTACGCGCCTCGCGTTCCAGGCTGCGCCGACGACGATGCTCCGCGACACGCGCTCGGACATCTACGTTGTGACCATCGCCGATCGTTCGATACGCAAGATCACGGCGGCGTCGGATGCGGCATCGCCGCCCGCGTGGTCGCCGGATGGAAAGACGATCGCGTTCACCGTGCTCCCGCAGAGCCACACGGCTCGCCCCGACAGCATCATGGACCGCGAGATCGGCAACGACCATCTCATTCTTTACGACGTCGCCTCGGGCAGGGCGAAGGACACGTACGATGCGAAGATGGACGTCTCGGCCGGCAATCCGCGCTGGACGCCAGATGGATCGCGCATCCTGTTCACGACGGGCGAACGGGCGTGGGCGGCGGTGTACGCGTACGACGTCGCGTCCAGCAAGCTGACTCGCGTCGTGGACAAGGTGCTGATCGGCCAGCCGTCGTTGTCGCGCGATGGCCGGCTCGCGGCATATACGTTCGGCTCGTCGAACGCACCCGCGGATGTTCATGTCGGCGACCTGTCGTTCGCGTCGCCGCGGAAGCTCACCGACGTCAACCCGCAGGTCCGCGACCTCGCGTTAGGTGAGACGGAAGTGATCACGTGGAAGAGCACCGACGGCACGCCGGTGGAAGGCATCCTGCTCAAGCCCGTCGGCTACCAGGCCGGACGGAAGTACCCGTTGCTCGTCGAGGCACACGGCGGGCCGACCGGCGCCACGAATGCCGGGTTCAAGGCGAACTGGGGATCGCCGGGCCAGGTGTGGGCAGGACAGGGGTGGGCGGTGTTGTACCCGAACCCGCGCGGCTCGACGAACTACGGCGAGAAGTTCACGAAAGCGAACATCATGGACTGGGGCGGCGGCGATTACCGCGACATCATGACCGGCGTCGATGACGTGATCAAACGCGGCATTGCCGACTCGTCGAAGATGGCGTTCGAGGGATGGAGCTACGGCGGCTACATGACGTCGTGGGTGGTGAGCCAGACGAGCCGGTTCAAGGCGGCGCGCATGGGCGCAGGGCTGTCGAATCTGGAGAGCATGTACGGGACGACGGACATCCCGGGCTACATCGGTACGTTCTTCAGCGGCATCCCGACGAAGAAGACGCTCGATTTCTATCGCGCGCGGTCGGCGATCCAGTTCGTCGACAACGTGACGACGCCGCTCCTGATTCAGCATGGTGGCAACGATCAGCGCGTGCCGGTCGGCCAGGCGATGGAGTACTACCGTGCGCTCAAGGATCGAGGGAAGACGGTACAGCTGGTGTTCTACCCGCGCGAAGGGCACGGCCTCTCGGAGTACTATCACCAGCTCGACAAGATGCAGCGCGAGCTGGACTGGATGACGAAGTACACGCTTGGACCGCAGCGTGTGATTCCGTGATCCGTTGGGTGAAGGAAGATGGGGTGCCGGGCAATCCGGCACTCCATCCCTCTTCCGCCTAGCTGCGGGCGACGCGATTCGCCCGAAGAGCCCAGGCTACTTCGGGAAGATCACTGGAAAGACGATATCCGTCGTGTATATGCACCGATCGTTGTGCCCACACTCGGGAACGATGATCGCCTGATGCTTGGCCCCGAGGACCTCGTTGACGTACTTGAAGAACGCTTCGCCGCGAGCGCGTCGCGTGGGACCCTGCGCCATCGCATTCGGCGATGAGTCGAAGCCGCCGAGCGGCAGCACGTCGACCTGGCCGAGGAGATAGGTCGTTGGGCGTGCCACGAGCTGCTTGCGCAGCTGGTCGTCGGTCACCCCCGCGGCGTACCCCGTGCGATTCGCCAGCCCCGCCGGCCACCGGTTATAGGTCGGCGCCTTCGTCGAATCGAACGGACCGTACTTGAAGTCGCCGTTCGTCTTCTCGCCATGCGGGCCAAGCGCTTCCTTGTCGGCGGTGGCGGGATCGGCGTTGCCGGTCGGCAGCGGACGCTCGGCAACGGGCCACGCATAGCTCGACGGGTTGGCGACGACGTAGCTCACCGCGACGCCGTTCAGCTTGTCGTGCACCTTGTTCGTCATCGCATACCGGGTGGCGAACTGGCCTCCGGCGGAGTGCCCGGCGACGACGATCTTCGTGAGGTTGGGAAAGATCCGCTTGTCCGCGAGCTTCCGGAGAATGTCGTCCATCAGATCGAACGATCCGTAGTCCGAGTTCGTGGCGAGCGCGCCACCCGACCGCCAGTTCCCGCCGCGCTCGGGCCACAACACCTCGTTCGCCGCGACCTTGTCTTGCCCGGCGGCAAAGCGCGGGGCGATGATGATCGTGTTGTCGAGCGCACCCGCCAAAAAGGCCGCTCCGGCGCTCGTCTCGAAGTAGTGATCGGCGTTGCGGCCGGCCCCATGTACCATCACTAGCGCGCGAACGATGGTTGTATTGGCTTTGTCGAGCGGATAGTTCGCATAGACTTTCGTCCGCGACGGCCCACCGCGGATCGGGATCCACCGCTCGCACTCGGTCGTCGCCTTTGTGCACGGCGTCGCCGCGGCGGGTGGGATGATGATCCTGCCGGGGGAGGCAGACCGGGGCGCGGCCGCAGTGGTCGCGAGCGCCGTGATCGTGAGGAGGGCTACACGCATGATCAAGATGAGTGTTTGAGGTCCAGTGGCGTCCTGCTGGACGATGGCGCGCGCGGCGCGATGAATCAAGCTTCAGTCGTCGTTAGGTTACTGAAGTCATCGTGAGGCAGCCAAAAGAATACCTCGTTGGCGTCCAGGTCTCTGATGACAAGGGTCGGCCGTCCCCACTGAACACGAAGGGTCTGGATGCCCTTGTCTGCGATGTGCTTCCGCACAGGCTCACCCTGATCGTCGTCGAGGCCGATGAAGACTCGTCCATGGCCAGCACGCGCCCGGGTGCCGTCGCTAATCCGCCCGCAGCGCCTCGACGGGATCAATTCGCGCGGCTCGACGAGCGGGGAAGTAGCCCGCGAGCATCGCGACCGCCAGAAGCAGGACGCACACGCCGGCGAGCGTCAGCGGGTCGATCGCGCTCACCTGGAAGAGCAGCGACTGCAGCAGGCGCGAAGTGGCGAGCGCGCCGGCGAGTCCGGCGATCACGCCGATTCCAACCAAACCGCGCACCTGCGCGAACACGAGCCGGCGGATCGCGCTTGGCATCGCTCCGAGTGCCATACGTACGCCGATCTCGTGTGTCTGTCGCCGCACGCTGGCGGCCACGACGCCATAGAGCCCGATGGCGGAGAGCAGCAGCGCAACGAGGCTGAACCCCGAAAGCAGCAGCGCGCTGAGACGCGGCTGCGCGAGAGGTGCGTCGAGCAGCCGATCCATCGTCTGCGCCTTCCACAGCACGATGGCTGGGTTGATGTCGTGCGACGCCGCGCGTAGGGCGGGAAGCATGGCCGCCAGGGGGCGGGTGGTGCGCACCGCGACCACGTAGGGAAAGTCCTCCCCCATCTGATCCCACGCGAAGTACGCCACCGGTCCGACGTTCCTCAGCTCGCGGTAGCGCGTGTCGCTCGCGACACCGACCACCGTGAACGCCGTGTCGCCAGCATGCCCGGTCACCTGGACGAGTCGCTTGCCGAGCGCGTCCTCGTTAGGCCAGAGCTGCCTGGCGAGCGTTTCGTTCACCACGACGACCGGTTCGGAGCCCGGGGTGTCGGATTCACTGAAGCCTCTGCCGCGGAGGATCGGGATCGCGAGCGTGCGGAAGTAGTCCGGCCCCACGAACTCGAACGGCACGAACGGGTTTTGCGCCCACTCCGTTGCCGGCTGGTCGGCACGCGCCAACTTCAGGATGTAGAGCGATTGCCCTATGAACGGCTCGCTCAGAATTGGCGTCGCCGAGCCGACGCCGGGCGTTGCCGCGAAGCGACGGAAGAGTTGCTTTCCCGCGTCGACCCTCGCGGCTCCGGCCGGGAGCGCGTCTCGCGCGGCGGTGAACGAGAGGAGGGCGAGGTGATCGGAGTGGTACCCCAAGTCCGCCGATTCCAACTGCGCGAGCGTCCGAACCAGCAGCCCGGCGCCGTTGAGCACCACGATGGCCAGGGCGATCTGCACCGCGACCAGCCATTGCCGCGCGCGCCGTGCCGACCTGCTTTCCGCGCCCGACCGCGAATCGGGGCGCAGCACGACGTGCGACTGAATGCGGGACGCCACGAAGCTGGGCAGAACGCCGAACATCAGCAGCGCGAAGAGCGTGATCCCCACCGCGGTCGCGAGTGGCGCGCCGAGCGAGCCTAACGCATCGATCCGTGGCACCTGCGGCGGCGCGGCGGCGCGCACGAGTTGCAGCGCGGCAACCGCGGTGAGGAATCCGAGCGCTCCACCGAGCGTCCCTAGGATCGCGTTCTCGACCGCGAAGAGCCGCACGACATCTATCGACCGTGCACCGATGGCGCGCCGAACGGCGATCTCACGAACGCGGTCAAGCAGCCGAACGAGCGAGAGGTTGCCGATGTTGACGCATGCAATGACGAGCAGCAGTGCCACGGCAATCGTGAGTGCGATGACGGAAGGCCGTGTGCCGCCAAGAACCGTGTCTGCAAAGGACTGCGCGGTAACGCCCGAGATTTCCCAGCTCGCCGCCCTCGAAACTGTCGAGTCGCGGACGAACGGTTGCACGCGTTGCGTCAGTGCGAAGACGGCGTCTCGCGCGGCGCTGATCGATGCGTTAGGTGCCAGACGTGCGATGATGTCGACCTGCGCCGAGCTCGCTTCTGGCGGAATCGCTCGCCACGCGTCCGCGCTGCTCGGGTACGCGAAGCCGGCCGGCGCCACGCCGACGATGCGCGCCCGCTCCTGCGTATACGGAACCAGGAGGGACCGCCCGACGATCGACGGATCGCCACCAAATTTGCGACGCCAGGCCGTGTAGCTCAGCACGAGGGTCAGCGGCGCACCGCGCTGGCCGTCTTCACGCCCGAGCAGGCGTCCGAGGGCCGGGCGCGCGCCGGTCATGTCGAAGTAGTTCGCGGATACCGCCGCGAAGTTGAGGACGACCACCTCGCTTCCGTTCATGAACGGCTGCGGCGTCACGAGGTGGTACACCCCGGTCACGCCTCGGAAGAGCGCACTGTCCCGCGCGATCTCCGAGAGGTAGGTCTCCGGCACATCCAGGTGCCTGCCACTGCGGTCGAGCGGGTGCATGATGACCACCCGGTCCTGCGCCGCGATCGGCAGTCGATCGACCAGGACGGTCTTGTAGACCGTGAACATCGCGGTCGAACCGCCGATGCCGAGCGCGAGTAAGCCCAAGACGGCGATCGTGAAGCCGGGCGTGCGCCTGAGCGAGCGCACGGCGTGGCGGATGTCGCGGAAGAAGGTGTCCATGGTGCGATGGCTATCGCTCGGGCGCTGAGGTCGGGGGTCGATCACTGTTCCAGATATCTTGCGCGAGCTGCCACGTGCCGTCCATGGACGTCACATCATTCCCAAAGAAGGGAGCAGTGCCGTCACGTCGGGAATGACCGCACAGTTCAAGGATGCCGGCGTTCCTGCTGGCGAGAGTAGGATGGGGCGGATCCAGCCACCAACACATATTGGTTCGACATCTGCCTCCGTTTGCGGTATTCTCGAGGCCAACGTCTCAACCAAGGTCCCGTTTCGTGACGCTACGCATCGCCACCTTGCTCCTCTCGCTGCTCGCCACCGCGCTCCCCGCCCAGGAGCGCGACGTCGTCATCACCGGCGGCTGGCTCTTCACCTCGACCGGCAACGACCGCGTCCGCAATCCCGGCATCGTGATTCGCGCCGGGAAGTTCCTGCGCGTTGGCGGCGATGTATCCATCGCGGCGGCGAACGCCGAGCGAATCGCGCTCGCCGACAGCGAGACGGTGATTCCCGGCCTGTTCGACCTCCACGCCCACTACGCCGTGGAGCTCTTCGGCGCCGGCCGGAAGGACGAAACCGCCGCCTACCCGTCGCTGTTCCTGGCGAACGGCGTCACGTCGACGTTCCCGGCAGGCGAGATGGACCCGAACGTCATGCACGATCTGCGCGTCCGAATCGAGAATGGCGTCGAGCCCGGACCGCGACTGCTCAACTCCGGCCCGTACTTCGGCACGGCGCGGCCCGGCTGGGATCGCGACATCACCGCGCAGCAGATCTACGATGAAGTCGATCACTGGGCGGAGCTCGGCGCCAAGGGGTTCAAGGCGAAGGGCGTCAAGCCCGACGAGCTGCGCGCGCTCATCGAGCGCGCACACGTTCACGGGCTGACAGTCACCGGCCATCTGGATTCCGGCAATCGCAACAGCGTGAACCCGCGCGACGCGATTCTGATGGGCATTGATCGCATCGAGCACTTCATGGGCGGCGACGCGTTCACGGCGGACAAGTCCGCATACGCGTCGTACGAGCGGATGACGTTCGACACGCCGGAGTTCAAGCACATCGCCGACCTATACAAGCGCCAGCACACGTACTTCGACGCCACCCTCAGCGCGTACGGCTACTATGGAAAGAAGGATCCCGACGTCTTCACGTATTTCGTCGACGAGAAGAAGTTCCTCACGCCGTACATGCGCTCGGTGATCGACGCGCGTCCACCGCGGCGCGTCAATGAGCAGTTCGAGAACATCTACTGGACGAAGAGAAAGGAGATCAAAGCCTTCTACGACGCCGGCGGGGGCGACCTCATCACGCTCGGCACCGATCATCCGAGTTGGGGCGAGTTCTTCAGCCCGTTCTCGGTCCACCGCGAGCTCCAGTCGCTCTCACGGTCTGGTATTCCGAACGCCGCCGTGCTGCGCATCGCGACGATCAACAGCGCCCGCGCCATGGGACTGGGCGATCGGCTCGGGTCGATCGAGGCGGGGAAGTGGGCGGACCTGGTGGTCGTTCGCGGCAACCCCCTCGCCGACATTCGGCGCACGCGTCAGCCGCGTGTCGTCATCAAGGCGGGACGAGTGTACGATCCAGAAGGGCTCATGAAGTCGGTGGAGGGGAAGATCGGGCCGACGAGCGCTGCTGACACGGCCGCCTGGGCTCCGACGCCGCGCGGGGGCCGCGCTCCATTAGGGCGCTGAGCCGGGCTTCCACGCCGGTTGGCTCATGCGCGTGGCATATGGCAGTAGAATGCGCGCACCGCTGGCTACCTCAATGATCTCCGCGCGTTCCGTGTGGTCGTCTCATGCAGACGCGAGTGGTGGGCAGGCGAATGCGTAACGAGCCTTCACGGCACGCGCGTCGCCGTCGTCACGTTCGACCCCTGGCGTCGGACGAAGCTCGGCGCCGGCGTCCCCGCCGCGAACTCGAACTGCACGTCATCGTTGTCGTCGCGCACGAAGCGCCCGCCGCCGACGTGCTTGAGACCGAACGCGGGTGCTCCCGGTGACTCCGCGCGGAGGCGACCGCCCTCGACGAACATACGCACACGCGTGCTCCCGATCTGGTAGGCCCCGACGAGGCGCTCCAGCGCCGACGCGTCGATCGGCACCGCCGGCAGGTCCTTGATCCCGAGCGCGCGGCGCGCGATGAGCCGCTCGAGCTGCACCGCCGTCAGCGCGCCGGTGTTGGTCAGCACGACGGTAATGACCGAGTCGTCGGGGTAGTGGTGCAGCTCGGAGATGAAGCCATTGATCCCGCCGTTGTGGCTCACCTGCCGGTGTCCGCCGAGCGTGCCGGTGCCCAGGCCGAAGCCGTAGGTAATCGGCTTGCCGTCGTTCAGTGTGCCGGGCGTCGTCATCAGCCTGTACGAGGCGGGGCTCACCACCTTGCCGCTCGACAGCGCCTGGGTCCACGTCACGAGGTCGTTCACCGTGGAGCAGAGCGCGCCCGCCGCGTACGGCTGCGTCATGCTGAGCGGCTCGGCGTTGATGAACTTCCCGCCGGGCTGCGTCGCATACCCCTGCGCGCGGTGTTTGATGAGCGGCGCCTGGTCACAGTACATCGTGCTCTCGAGGCCTAACGGCGCGAAGAACTCGTCCTGCAGATACTGCCCATACGGCTTCCCGCTCAGCTTCTCGATGATCATGCCGAGCAGGAAATAACCCGAGTTGTTGTACCGATACGCGTCGCCCGGCTTGAAGTCGAACGGCTCGTTGGCGAACAGCGCGACCACCGAGTCGGGCGCGAGGTCGAGCCGTACGACGCGCGCCCACCTGGGCCCAAGGCTCGTGTAGCTCTTGATGCCGGACGTGTGGTTGAGCAGGTGCCGCACCGTGACGCGGTTCCTCTGCGTCGGGAAGTTGGGCAGGAACTTCTGCAGCGTGTCGTCGAGCGACAGCTTCCCCTGCTCGATCAACTTCATGATGGCCGCGCTGGTGAACTGCTTGGTGATCGAGCCGATGCGGTAGACTGTCTCGGCGGTCGCCGGGACGTCGTTCTCGAGATCCGCGAAGCCGTAGCCCTTCGCGAGGACAGTACGGCCGTTCTTCACCACCGCGACGGAGACGCCCGCGGTGCGGTGCTCGGCGACGGCGGCGGTGGCAACCGAGTCGACGTAGTGGACGAGCGCGCGCGTGTCCTGCGCGCGGGCGGCGGGCGTCGCGAGTGCGCCGGCGAGCAACGCGGCACCGTAGGTGTGGCGCATGAGCAATATGGAGGAGTGTCTACATTCAGTAGCCGACGGCCATCCCGTCCTTCCGGGGATCGCTCCCCGCCGCGAACCCCCTCGGCAATCGCACGATCGCCTGCGCCCCGCCGAACGCGATCGGCGGCTGGTCGATGAGCACGTGGCCCATCGCCGCGAGCGCCTCGCGCACGGAATCGGTCACCGGAGTCTCGAGCGCGACCCGCAGCCCGTCGTAGTGGCGGAACCGCGGCGCGTCGATCGCCGCCTGCACGTCCATGCCGAACACGAAATGATTGAGCAGGAACTGCACGTGCCCCTGCGCCTGCACACCACCGCCCATGAGCCCGAAGCTCATGTACGGTTGTTCGCGCCCGTTCACCGCCTGCGTGACGAAGCCGGGGATCAGCGTGTGGAACGGACGCTTCCCTGGCGCAACCGTGTTCGGAAGGCCCGGCGTCAGGGTGAACCCTGCCCCGCGGTTGTGCAGCGCGAAGCCCGTGCCCGGCACCACGATCCCCGAGCCGAAGTAGTCGTAGTTCGAGTTGATGAACGACACCATGTTCCCCTCGGCGTCGGCGGCCGTGAGATAGACGGTCTCGCTCTTCGTCCGCGCCGGCCCCGGATCGACGCGCTCCTGCGCGCGCGTCGGATTCATGTGGCTGCGTCGCTCGGCGATGAACGCGTCGGTGAGCATCTGCTCGGCGGGCATGTCGAGATGGTCCGCATCGCCGACGAAGCGATCGAGGTCGGCGTAGGCGAGCTTCTTGGCCTCGATGAGATGGTGCAGGTACGCCGCCGAGTTGTGACCCATCGACTTCAGGTCGTATGGCTCGAGAATGCGCAGCATCTCGAGCGCCGCGATACCCTGGTTGTTAGGCGGCAGCTCCCACACGCGGTAGCCGCGGAACGGGACCGAGATCGGCGTCACCCAGGAGGGCCTGTTTCGCTTCAGGTCATCGAGCGTGACGAAGCCGCCGAGCGCGGACAGTCGCGCGACGATGCGTGCCCCGAGCGCGCCACCGTAGAACGTGCCGATCCCCTTGTCGGCGATCTCCTGCAGCGTGCGCGCGAGGTCGGGATTCCGGAACCACTCGCCCGCCTTCGGCGCGTGACCGCCGGGGAGGAAAGTGGCCGCGGCCGCCGAGTCGCGCTGCAGGAAGCGCGTCTCGTTCGCCCACTGCGCGGCGATGATCGGCGAGACGGGGAAGCCGTCGCGCGCATAGGCGATCGCGGGCTGCAGCGCCTGCGCGAGCGTACGGCGTCCGTAGCTGCGCACGAGCGTGTCCCAGCCCGCGAGCGCGCCGGGGACGGTAACCGACATGACGCCCTGCTGCGACCCGGGGCGGAAGCCGCGCGCCTGCAGCGTCTCGCGCGTCATGAGCGAGCCGGCGCGTCCGCTCGCGTTGAGCGCGACGAGCTTCTGCTCCTTCGCGAGCCAGACGATCGCGAACATGTCGCCGCCGATGCCGGTCATGTGCGGTTCGGTCACGTTCAGCACGGCGGCCGCGGCGACGGCGGCATCGATCGCGTTGCCGCCCTGGCGCAGAACCTCGAGACCTGCGGCGGAGGCGAGCGGTTGGCTCGTCGCGACGACGCCGTGGGGGGCGTAGACGGTCGAGCGGCCGGCGAGTGTCGTGGGCCGCTGGGCCTGGAGCTCGGCAGGCGCGGCGAGGAGCGCGGCGAGCGCGGCACCGGCCGCGATAGGGCTGAGTCGGGTCACGCGGAGGCGGGCGGAGTAAAAAGTGAAGAGGCGACTGTCACGCCCGCGAAGCTACGCTCGCCGTGCATCCCGCGCCACGCGGCGATGAGAGAGCCGAGAGCGGGGCCCATGCCACGCGCGTCGGATGAACCGCCGGAGCATGCGTTCGTCCCGGGCCAAGCTCTCGCAGACCGAGACGTCTCGTGCCTCATCCTCCCAACACGTCGAACCACTGGGTGCGAAATCACCACCGGAAGCGTACCCGGCCTTCTTCTATCTGCGGTCGACTAATCCGCTCTCAGCGCATCCACTGGATCGATCCGCGCGGCTCGGCGGGCGGGAAAGTACGATGCGCCGAGCGCAACGAGAGCGACGAGAGTTCCCGTCCCGACGAACGTCGCCGGATCGCGCACCGTCACACCGTACAGCAGCCCGGCGAGCGCGCGACTCGCGATCGCCGCCGTTCCGATCCCGATGACGAGACCGATCAGCGCGAGCCGGGCCCCGTCCGTCAGGACGAGTCGCATCACGCCACGGGACGACGCCCCGAGCGCCATGCGGATGCCGATCTCGCGCGTGCGCTGGCTCGCGGTGTACGCGATGGAGGCGTACAGTCCGACGACGGCGAGCACGAGTGCCACGGCCGCGAAGGCGCCGAGCAGGGCGAGCGTGAAGCGTGTGGGAGCGAGCGCTTCACGCAGGTAGTCGTCGCCCACGCGCGCGCGCCGTGCGACGAGCGCGGGATTCACCCCTTGAATCGCCTGCCGCAGGACGGATTCGACGTTCGGCGGCACCCTCGCGAATCGCACGACGAACGTCGGCAGGATCCGCGTTGACAGCGAATAGACCTGGTAGTCCTGCAGGTCGCCGCGCGGGCCCGGAAGGTGAACGTCGTCGCTGATGCCGACGATCATTGACCACGCGTCGCTTTGCGCCGTACGTCCATCAGGTGCCGGCGCAGGGCGAATGCGGCGGCCGATCGCATTCCCGCCCGGCGCGATGCGGCGGGCCAACTCGCGATTGACGACGACCTCCTCCGACAACATTCGGAGCGTTTGCGGCGGAGATGGTTTCGCGCTGCCGACCGGCAGGCCTGGCGGCGGCGGGAGCGCCGGCGCGGGACTCGGCGGCGGCGCGTCGGACGCGCCAACCCGGGGAGGCCTGCCAGCCAACAGCGCGATGCCGCTCGCGCGGAAGTAGTTCTGGTCAATCCACGTCGTCATGTATCGCGAGATGCCGACCGTTCGAATCCCCTCCGGCGTGTCGACAGCAAGCGCACCCGAGAATTGATATCCCGCTGTCGGCAGCATACCGACCGCGGCCGCAGTCACCCCTTGCATCTCGGTGAGCCGGCGCACCACGGCATCACGCACAGCGGGCCGCTGCCCGGCACGCGTGATCGCCGGCGGAACGAGCACGTCGATCGACACGAGGTCGCGCGGATCGAAGCCGAGCGGCGTGCCTTGAAGCAGCGCGAACGAGCGCGTGAGGAGACCGGCGCCGACGAGCAGGGCGAACGACAACGCGATCTCGGCAACGATCAACGACGAGCGCACGCGGCGTGACGCGCCGCCGCTCGACGATGTTCGTGTCTCGCTCCTGAGCAGGTCGGCTACCTTCTGCGACGAGACGAAGAACGCCGCCGCGCCACCGAACAGCACACCCGTCGCGATCGAGATCGCGGCCGTCCAGAGGAGGACCGCCGGGTCGACGCGCACGTCGGCGAGACGGTCGAGTGCAATCGGTCGGAGCGCGATGATCACGCGCAGCCCCTGCCATGCGATCAGCACGCCGATGACACCGGCTGCGAGAGCCAGCAGCACGCTTTCGGTGAGCGCGAGCCGAATGAGCCGGGCGCGCCCTGCGCCTAGCCCTAAGCGAACCGCGAACTCTCGGCGGCGCGTCCACGCGCGCACGAGCAGGAGGTTCGCGACGTTCGCGCAGGCGATGAGCAACAGCGCGCCAACCGCGGTGAACAGAATCTCGATCGTTCGCCGCTCGCGTGGAGCGAGGAAGTCCTGCGCGCGCATTGCCCGAGCGTGAATCGAGTCCGGCGCTGCGGCACCAGTCCGCGCGGTCGTGGCGCGGCGTACCTCCGCGGTATTGGCAATGTCGTTCAGCTCTCGGGTTGCGGCGTCCGCCGAGACGCCGGGCCGGAGGAGGCCGAACCCGATCGAGGTGTTGTCGATAGGCGCCGGCAGCCACACGTCGGGCGATGGTACGGACAGCCAGTCGAGCACGCGGGCCGCCATCGGGATGGAGAACCCGACCGGCATCACACCGACGATCGTATACTTCTCGCCCTCGTACTCGAGACTCGTGCCGAGGACGTCGGCGCGGCCGCCGTACGCCGCCTGCCACCAGCGATGGCTGATCATCGCCACGTGGTTCTCGCCGGGCTTCTCCTCCTCGGGGCGGAATGTTCGCCCATACGACGGGCGCGCACCGAGCAAGTCGAGGAGGTTCGCGGTGGCGAACGCGTAGCTCACGGTGTCCTGCTGTCCAGTCGCGAGCAGCGAGAGGAACATCTGCTCGACGCCGGCCACCTGGTCGAACGAGCGCGCCTGCGTCGCCCAGGCGCGCATGAGCGGGCGTGGCGGATTCGCCGGCTCGTCAGGCGTCATGCTCGCCAATCCAGCGACGAAACCCACGCGGCCGATCGTCTTGAGGGCGACGACCCGATCGCCATTGGGGTACGGAAGTGGCGCGATGAGCAGGCGATGCACGACGCTGAAGATCGCCGTATTCGCGCCGATGCCGAGGGCGAGGGTGACGACCGCGATGGCCGTGAACGCGGGGGCTTTCGCGAAGTGGCGCAGTGCGAAGCGAACGTCCTGGGCCCAACCGGCGACCCAATCGACGGCGGCTTGCCAGCGCGCCTGTCGCTCGGCACGGCGTGCGGCGTGGTCGCGGTACGCCCGCGGATCGCCGAACCTGCCTAACGCTGCGGCTTGCGCTTCCCTCTCGCTCATGCCGCGGCTCCGGAACTCGTCGGCCCACATCTCGAGGTGCATCCGCATCTCATCGTCGGCCTCGCGCAGGAGCCGTTCGCGCGTGGCGGGGAGCCGAAAGAGGCGGCGGATGCCGCGCGGGAGGACCGGGGAGGACTTCCACATGGGCATCAGCCTGGCTCGAGAATGCCGTTCACGGTGGCGACGTAGTGCTTCCAGCTCGCGACCTCGGCGCGCAGCTGCTTCCGGCCTTTCGCGGTGAGGGAGTAGTACTTCGCGCGGCGGTTGTTCTCCGACACGCCCCACTCGGCGTGGACCGCGCCGGCGTCCTCGAGGCGACCCAGCGCCTTGTAGAGCGCGGAATCGACGATTCCGAGGTCGCCATCGGTGCGCTGGTCGATCCACTTGCTGAGGGCGAAGCCGTGCATCGGCTCCCCGGCGAGCGCGCGGAGGACGAGGAGGTCGAGTGTGCCGTGCAGGAGGTCCTTCGATTCGCTGCCCATGCTCCCTCCACCAGGTGGAGGGAGAACATTCACTCGTCTGACTCGATCGTCAAGAGCGCGAACGCTACGTAATGGCGCAGCCCTCGACCCCAGATGCGTATCGCTCGGTCCACCATTCAAGGCCGTGCGCGCTCGTCCGGAAGATCGAATCCGCTGCGGCGCGAGCGCGACTCGGCCTCCGGCTGGCCTCGCGGTCAGCGCAAGGAGCTCGGCGCCTTCCCCAGACCGGCAACCGCGATGCCTCCTAGGCGAGATCGCGCTCGGCGCGGCGAGCCGCCTGCACGATCGCGCTCTGCTCTGTCTCCGTCAGCCGGCCCGCCGCGCGCCATTCCGCGGCCGTGCGCTCCGCCGCCGCGATGAACCGGCCGTGGTTCGCGAACGGTGCGCCGGCCCACACGACGTCGAGGAACGTCATGCCGTCGCCGCGCTTCGTGTTGGCGACGCCGGAATCGACACTGCCGAACACTATCGCCGGCTCGTGCCGCCGGACGTACATGTGATACGGCTGCGATGGTCCCGCTTGGGCATCGGCGACGAAGAACGGCGCCCACGTCTGGCTGCTCGAGCTGAAGTGCAGCGGTCTATCCGCTACCGGAGTCATCCCCGAGCCGAAGTCGCCCGTCAGCTTGAAGTGCCTGTACAGCGAGACGGTGATGAGCCCCGTCTCGAGAGTGTTGCCGACCGCGGGCGCTTGCGCGGCCAGGAGCGTCGGGCCGTAGAAGATGGACTGCACCAGCGGGTCGTCGATCGTGCGTTCCGCCCGGAAGCTGAGCGGCATGGCGATCTCGATCCGGTCACCACCGCGCCACTGGCGATCGATCCTGACGTACTGCCCTGGTGTGGCCGCGATCCGTTGCGCTGCGCCGTTCACCGACACGGTGTAGCCGCGGCGCACCCACGACGGCACGCGCAGCATGACCGCGAGTCGACCATTGCCCGTCACGGTGAGCGTGCTTGCTCCCTCGAACGGGTAGCGCGTGCGCTGCTCGATCGTGAAGCCCTTCTCGCGCCACTCGAGCGTCGACGGGATGTAGAGATTGACGTAGAGCGTCGCGTCATCCGCCGATCGGAAGTAGATCGAGTCCTGGTATTTCGTGTGATTCTCCATTCCCGTGCCGCCGCAGCACGTGCCGACGTTGCCGTAGCTTCGGGCCTCACCCGGGCGCACGGGGATGAAGTACGTGACCTCGGGGCTCGTCGTGCTATCGGAGTCTCGCCGCGAGGCGAGGATCTGATTGAAGAGCCCCTGCTCGTAGTAGTTCATGTACTTCGGGTCGGGCTCGTGGAAGAACAGGTTACGACTCAGCTTGAGCATGTTGTACACGACGCAGGTCTCCGCGTGGTTGCGATTGTCAGGCTCGGAGTAAAGCGAGCCCGCGATTGCACCGCGCTTGCGCAGGATCTCGCCGACCCCCGCACCACCGTGGCTGTAGACCCGGTGCGGCACCACCATGTCCCAGAAGTTCTTCGCCGCCGTTTGGTACGCGCGCTCGTCGGTCTGCTCGAAGATGCGGAGGTAGCCGATGAACTGCGGGATGTGCTGGTTCGCGTGACGCCCGTCGAGAATGTCGTTGTTCGCGACCGTCGGGTCCTTCACGTTGCGGTTGTCGAAGTATCGCGCGACGGCGAGATACTCCGGCTTACGAGTGAGGGCGTGCAGACTCGCGAACGCGTCGTTGGCGCCCCCGTATTCGCCGGCGATGTACATGTTCCACATCCGGTCGAACTGCTCGGGGCGCAGCTTCGACAGGCGGCTGTATGCCCAGTCGCCGATCTTCGACGCGACGTCCAGCGCCTGCGTGTTCCCCGCGAGCGTATGCGCGTCGAGCAGGCCGGCGAGGATCTTGTGCAGCGTGTAGTACGGCGCCCAGATGCCCTGATTGCCGCCGTAGGTGGCGAACTCCTCGAGGCGCATGAACTGCGTCTCGGGATACGCGGAGAGGAACCCGGGATGACGCCGCCCGTCCGTCGGTGCGATGACGGTGCCGTGACGTCCCTTGCCGGACGAATCCAGGGCTCTCATCCCATCAGACTCGTCGAAGCGGTACCACGCGACGTTGCCGCCACCGACCGTGCCGCCGGCCGACGTCTTGAGCGAGCGCACTTCGTCGTTCGTCAACGCACGATCGAAGATCTGGAACTCGTCGAGCTGCGCGTTGAGATACGAGACGTTGCGCTGCGGAAACTGACAGCGGCCGAGCCAGTTGCCGGTGGTCTCCCCGAGGTCGGCGGGGGAGAGCGTCATGTTCGGGTTGGTCGCGACCGGCTCGCCGTCGATGTAGAGCGTCGCCGTCGACCCCACGCGCGTGAGGCTCAAGTGCGTCCACCTGTCGACGACCAGGGGCACGGGAGCGTCGAGGCGCTGCTCGCCCGTTACACCGGTCGTCGTGATCGCGAAGCGCGGCACCGGCGTGTCGTTTCCGGCACGTAACGTCAGGTACATGCGGGCGAGCGCGGGCCCCGCGAATTCCGCGTTGGGGCGACCGAAGTCGAAGATCGCCGTGCCGTTCGTGAGGGTCGCCAGGTCGAAGTTCGCCCTCGAATCGGGCAGTCGCGCACGCTCGTACTGCGCCGGGTTGATCCAGAGCGAGATCGTGAAGTCACGGAGCCCACTCACGACGCCGGCGGGGAGCGACACGTGCTCGGCGAGTCCGATGGGCGATCCACTGAGACGCAACGCGCTGCCGAACCTGCCTGTGGCTCGGGGAGTTGGCAGTCGCGCAGCTGCCGCTAACGCGTCCTGACACTCGGCGAGGCCGCGGACGATGTAGTCCAGCTTCTGCTTGAATACCGTGTCGCCGGTGCCGGCGTACGCCTGGGCGAGCATGCTCATGAAGTGGCCGGCGTAATGCCCGCGGAGGTAGCCGGTGCCGTCCTCCCAACTCCCGACGGGCTGAGCGCCTTTCGTGTCGAGCCCCGCGTTGGCGCGGAAAATCGAGAGCACACGATCGGGGCCCGCGAGCACGTCGGCCTCGCCACCATACCCGCGCGCGTAGGAGAGCATGCGGTCGCGCTTTTGTGTGAAGAGGCTTTCGGCGAGCTTCACCTGCGATAGCGCGAACGGTCGCACCCTCCATCCGGCGCTGGCAGCGCTCGCGAGCTGGGCGGTGCCGGGTGTGGCAGCCAGCGCTTCGAGGTGCGGCAGGTGCGGCAGCAGGATCGCGCCTGCTGCGGCTGCCCCGGTGGTCTTCAGGAAGTCGCGCCGATCGGGATGCGTGGGGGTCTCGTGCTCTCGTGACACTGCACGGTCTCCTGGGATACCTGGTCAAGACCCCTGAAGCTACGACTCCCGGTCGTTGATCGTCTAGCGACTCAAGACGCCGTGTCCCGCATGACGCGCTCGAGCAGGTCCATGACGCCCAGTCGTGGCGCCCAGAGCCGCAGGTGGTCGAGATCCAACCGGTCACCCTGAATGCGCGCGATGGCCTGCACGTCGCGCCACTGCCGCTCGGACACCTCACCGCCGCGCCGATACCACTCGAGCTTCCGCAGCAACGCGTGCTCCGCGGTGTCCACGTACAGCACCCCGCCAGGCGTCTCGATGCGCTGGCGGTTCTGCAACCGTTCTGCCTCGAACGGATCGTCGCCGGCAACGAAAAAGCCAACCTTGATCGCGCTGGCGAAGTGAACGGCGTTGAATGACTCGCCTGATGTTACCGCGAGGCGCATGGCGTCGACGTCCACGTAGTAGTCGCGGCCGATGGCTTTCGCGAACGGCGTCACGTGACGGACGAGGAGGGCGACGACCATGTCCACATCCTGCGTGGATCGCGGCTCACCATGGACGGAGCTCGCGATGGATCCGCCGGTTACCCAGGCGACGCCGAGGGCATCGAGCCGTGCGCCGGTGTCCGTGGCGATCTCGATCGGATCCTGCACGGCCTCAAGGCGGGGAGACGTCGCGTCGCGCGGCGGACACGCGCACCGCGAGATCAGCGCCCAGCCGCAATTCGGCGCGCAGGTCGCGAATCATCTCGTCGTTCGCCGTGGGGTGACGCATCCTGAGGCCTTCGGTCGAAAGCCGGTCGACCATGCGAGAGAGCCGCGCAACCTGCGCCAGCTTCTCGGCCGGTGAGAGGCGCCGCTGCAGCGCGTCCTGAATGGCCTGCGCCGCAGTGGCGGTATCGGCCGGTGTTCCGCCGAGACGTGTTGGCGGGGATCCGCGTTCGAGACGCCGCGCCGCGCGGCGCGCCTCGCGAATCGCGACCATGCGCCGAGCTGTTTCGGGATCCAGCGCGCGGCGGCTCTTGATGCCGCCGCGCCGTCCGATCTCAGCGAGATACTTACGGAGGGAAGACATGACGGTAACGTAAGCAGCTTACGATGATAAATCAGGTGTTCGCGTATTTAGGCGCCGGGCGATCTGGTCGCACCGCGTCACCTCATTGCTCTCCTCGAGGCCGTCGCGAACGATAGTGCCTGATGCGCTCCCACCTGAGGCTGGTTGAGCACCCGAACCTTCGACTGAATCGACATGCAGACCAACGAAGTCAGCCCGTCCCTGACGACGCTCTTCTCCGAGCTGGTGGACGGAGCGACCACAGGTGGTGGCGCGTTCGTTCTGAATTCAGGGGACGTGGGGTTGCTGCGATCGCTCGACAAGCTCTCCGCCGCGGAGGCGTCGAGCTCCGTGCACCACGGTGCGACGATCGCGGCCCACGCGCAGCACGTGCGGTATGGCCTCTCGCTCATGAACCGGTGGGCGAGCGAGGGCGGCGATCCGTTCTCGGACGCGACGTGGGACGAGGCGTGGAAGACGTCCGGCGTGAACGACGCCGAGTGGAACGAGATCCGCGGCGGACTGCGCGTTGAAGCGCATCGTTGGCTCCGGGCGCTCGGCACCCCGCGCGACGTCAGGGCGGTGGAGCTCAGCGGCATGATCGGGAGCGTCGCGCACCTCGCGTACCACCTCGGCGCCATGAGGCAGATCGCCGCGAGCGCGCGTGGGCCACGCGAGGGGACGTTTCGTTAGGCATCCGGCGGATTCGCCCTGTCGGCTGCCGTTTGGGATACCGGTGTCGGCCGGGTGAGCGGCCAGTGGATCGAGTCTCGGATGTTGATAGCCGGCGAACCGCGGCCCTATTGCCGGAATTGGCAACGGGGAGCGCGCCCCGAGCGGCCAGGTGCGGTGCGCCGGTTGCCAGGTCCGGCAATGAGGCCGCTCTCGCCTGCTACCAACATCTCAAACCCGCTTCACTGGGCAGCCATCGTGGTACACCGTGATCACAACCTGGCGGTCGCCGCGGAGCGTCAACATTGTCGTGACGCGTGGCCGAAAGCCACTCTGCATCGGTGACACGCCCGGGGCTGGAGGTGGCGCGATGAAGAGAGTCGGTCGCTCTGTTCTTCTGTCTGTCCTGTTCACTCTCACGAGCCCTCACCGGCTCCCGGCCCAGGGCGGCTATGCGGGGCCCATTCTGGCTGGCGTAAGCAATCGCGGACAGAACAAGAGCGAACCCTACGTCACCGCCGGCGACAGGACGTACTTGATCGGAACGCAGGATGGGAATTTCCCGGACATGGGCGACCACGTGCCAGGCTAAATGGGCGGGCTGTGGCTACACCCGATCAAGCTGATGGACGGGTTCCGGGCAACCGTAACGGACGTCGCGACCAATCAGGAAGTCGCCCTCTCCGAGAGTGCCGAGTTCGTCAGTCTCCCTTACGGCAGTCGGTTCAGCTACGGCGCGGTGCTGGACGGCGTGAAGGTCGAGCGCTTTCAGTTCAGTCCGGACGGCCAGGACGGACTGATCGTCGAGTACAGGTTCACGAACACGAGCGCTCGCAAGCGACGGCTGAACGTCCAATTCTCGGTCAAGACGGATCTGCTCCCGGTGTGGTCTTCGGAGCGACTCGGAATACGAGACGCTCCGGACAGCGTCGCCTGGCAGGCGGCCACTGGAATCTTCATCGCCCGGGACACCCGCAATCCCTGGTTCTGCGTCTGGGGAGCCGTCCCGCCCGCCGCCGCACGGCTCGTCACCAATCCACAGCCGCTGCCCACGAAGGGGATGGGAGTCACCGCGGCATCCCGGTACGCGCTCGCAGTCGACCGAGACGGCGCCTCGACCCTGGCGTTCGTGATCGCCGGATCGGCGACGGACGAGAAGGCGGCGTTAGGCACGTTCATCTATCTGGCCAGGAACCAACCCCGGCTCCTCGAGAAGAAGAGGGCCCACTACGCCGCCATCATCGACCGGGCGAGAGTGCGCATTCCCGATGGGCGCCTGCAGGACGTTTACAACTGGACCAAGGTCAACACGGAGTGGCATGTCAGAGAGGTTCCCGGCATCGGCCGCGGCCTCGGTGCCGGCCTGATGGAATACCCCTGGTGGTTCTCGGATACCTACACCGTGCAAGCGCTCATCGCGACAGGCGATTTCGACCTCGCGAAGCAAGCGCTCCGCTTTCTGAGGCGCCAATCGCTGAAGGCGAACAAGAACGGCCGGATCGTGCACGAGCTGTCGACGAACGGCGTGGTTTCCAATCCCGGCAACACACAGGAGACGGCCCAGTACATCCTCACGATCGGGAAGCTCGTCGACTGGACGGGGGACGTGGCCTTTGCACGAGAGATGTACCCGGCCATGACGCAGGGCCTCGACTGGCTGCTTGGCGACATGGACCGGAACGGGGATCTGCTCCCGGAAGGTTACGGGATCATGGAAGTGCTGGGACTGAACGCGGAGGTGATCGACGTCGCGGTGTACACGCAGCAGGCGCTGGAGGCCACGGCGCGCGTCGCCGGCTTCCTGAACGAACCCGCTGCGGCAGCGCGATACCGGCAACTGGCGTCTCGGCTGAAGAGGAAGATCGACGACAGCCTCTGGGTCGAGGAGGACTCGTCGTACGGCGATTTCTACGGCACGAGAGCGCAGGCGAGAGCCGCGGCGGAGGGTGCCGCCAGGCAGATCAGGTTGAAGGGGGAGGACAAGCTGACCCCGCGAGACAGGGAGCTGATCGGGTACTACGAGCGGCTGAAGCAGAGCTTCGCCGCGATGCCGGACAGCACGAGAGGCTGGATCACGAACGAGAACTGGGTCATCGCGACGCCGATGGAGATGGGCATCGCCCCGCGAGCGAGAGCGATACGACTCCTGGACAGGATCCGCCGGAAGAACGTCGGCGAGTACGGACCCTTCCTGTCCGCGGTCGAGCGGCAGGCAATGATGACCATCTCGACCGGCGTGCAGGCGGTCGCGGAAGGCCGCTACGGACGCACCGACGAAGCGATGTGGTACGTGGACAGGATCGCGCAGACGTTCAGCCGGAGATCGCCCGGCTCGATCTCGGAGATGATGCCCGATTACGGTTGCTTCACCATCGCGTGGACCAGTTACGGCATCGTGCTACCGCTGATCCAGCACGTCTTCGGCATTCAGCCGGACGCAATAAGCAAGACGGTCGTCTTCGATCCTCACGTGCCTACGGGTTGGGACGATATCGCCATGGAAGATCTGCCCGTCGGAACTACCATGGTTTCCTTCTCACGTGCCCGCACCGCCAGGGGGATCGAGTACGGTTTCGCGGCCAAAGACGACGGATGGAATTTCATCCTGAAAGGGAAGGCTGTGCCCGGCACCCGATACTACTTGAACGGCAGGCCCGTTTCCGTCGATTCCTCTGGCGTCCGCATGCGCGGACGGAAGAATCACGTGTTGGTGGTTCAATGACAGGCGGACCCATCCGGCACGAGCACGATCTTGCCGATCACGCCTCCCCCGCCAAGCAACTCGTGCGCGTGTCTGGCCTCGGCGAGAGGAAGTCGGTGCGCGATCAGTGGCTTGATCTTGTGCTCCTGTAGGAGGTCGAACAGCGCGATCAGATCACGTTGAAACAACGCCGGTTTCCGCCGCTTGAGCCACTGGATGCTGTAGGGGACCACACGTTTGCGGCATGGGAGGAGCCACCCGCCGGCGATATACACCCCGAAGATGGCGATCGCACGAAAGCGATGCCGGCCACCAGAACGCCCTGAGGACAATCGGCCGCCGCGGAGTGAGCCGGTAAGGCCGTAGGCCACTACCCTCCCGCCGCGACGAAGGGCCTTGCGGGAGCGCCAGATGTGCGAGCCGCCGATGCCGTCGAAGACGGCATCTACGCCGTCGCCCGTTAGGCGTCGAATCTCCGTCACGAAGTCCTGACGCTGGTAATCGATCGGGATAGCGCCCAGGTCGGAGACGATCGACGCTCCGCGCGATGAACAGGTCCCGTACATCTCCAGCTCGGCGAGGCGCCCGAGCTGCAAGAGCGCCGAGCCGACGCCGCCCGCTGCGCCGTGAATCAACACGCGTTGGCCCGGCTTGACGAGCGCGGAGCGATGCAGCATCTGGTACGCCGTCGTGTAGTTCAGCACGAGGCTGACCGCCTCGGCAGCGTCCAGCCCGGATGGCACCGGAACCAGTTCACGCTCCGGCAGGCAAACGAGCTCTGCGTACGCACCGCTGATGGGCAGCGCGGCAACGATCTGGCCCGGTGCGATTCCGGAGACACCGTCGCCGAGCCGATCCACCGCGCCAACCAGATCCCACCCCGGCGTGAAGGGCAGTCGGGGCGTCTCGGGATGAATACCCTCACGCATCATCACGTCGGGCAAGGAGACACCCGCGGCCAGCACTCTGACGCGCACTTCGCCATGCTTCGGCTCCGGGCACTCCTCCTCGACGACCCGAAGTTCGTCCGGTCCGCCGTAGTGAGCGACGATGATGCGTGTGTGTGTCATAGAACTCCTCTCACGCCCGCTCGGACCATCAGGGGTTCAGGGGCGGCATCGCGCCTTCACCACCCATAAACGGTCCTTCACGTATAGCTGTAGGGGTTGACCCGAATTCCGTAGGGGTTTCGGTGGCTGGCGCGCGCTCAGGCGACTGGTATCGGCGAGATCCACTCGCGAACGCTTGTCAGCGAGCGCTCTGCAGGCGAATCAGATCGGCAACGACCGCGGCTGTCGTCGAGCGTGAGCCCGTGCGCGATTCACCGCACCTTCGTGAACCGGAGGAGGCGCCTATGGAACGTTCGGGCAGGTGGGAAGCCAGGGAAGCACCCGGCTGTACGCCATGCGCCGCGCTCGACGGCGCATCGAAAGGCCGATGGCCGCATGTGAGCGCGTTCGGGTTCGTGGGCGTCCGTGGCGACGGCCCTCGCGTTATATCACGATGGTCATCACGCAAATGCGGACGGCGCTGTTGCCAGATCTGGCAACAGCGCCGTTCAATTGTCCCTGTAGCGAGGCGCGTGTGTCCGCCGCTTCGTCGCCTTCGCGAGGTCGCGGACGCTTCCGGAGGCAATTGCATGAGCCTAACGGTTTCGCAGGGCGCCTGAGGTTCGGATCTCGAGCCGTTTCGTGTTGCGCGAGCGTTCCATTGCCGCCGCCCGTCGATCTGCGGCGGCAGCTCCCACAACCCTAAGAGATGAGCTGAGCCCCGCACGAATCGGACAGGGGTCGGCGACAATCTAGCCCTTGACTTCGGTGTTTATTCGGGGAAGCTTGATTTCCCGAAATCCGCGAGGCCACTGTGGCGAAGACCGATCTCACCTTCTCCGGCGACCACTACGCGCCCGTCGCCGACCGCATCCGCCTTTTCTACGAGCGTTTTCCCGGCGGGCGCATTGTCACCGAGCTGGTCAGCCGCACCAACCGGGACGTGGTTTTCAGGGCAGCCGTCTTCCGACACGCATCGGAGGCAAGACCCGCCGCCACCGGCTGGGCGGCCGAGCGCGAAGGCGATGGGGAGATCAACACCGTGGCCTGTCTCGAAAACACGGAGACGTCCGCCGTCGGCCGCGCCCTCGCCAACCTCGGGCTCACGGCGTCCACCACCCGGCCGAGCCGCGAAGAGATGGACAAGGCCGACCGGGTTCGCGCGCGCCTACAGTGCGCTCCGCGGTCGCCGGATCGCTCCCCGCCGGCGCTCGACCCGGAACTGCAGCGCCGCGCCGACCACGCTGCCGAGGTCATGGCACTGCTTGGCCAGGCCGAGCGACTCGGCTTTTCGCTCGAAAGGGCGCGCGTCCTTCGCGAGCAGCTCACACGCCGGGACATCGACGCCCGGACGTTGCATCGGGTCGGGCGACGCCTCCGTGGCTGGGTCGAGCTCCGGTTCGATCGCGTACTCGCCTCCTGGTGATGGGACACGTGTGACGCTCCGGGAAGAATTACATGGAGGGGAGAAGGTGACGCGGCAGGAGAAGAGTGTCATGAGCGGATGAGTGCGACGAGCTCCGGGACCGAGGCGAGTCAGTCATGTTGCGCGAGAACATTGAACGGAGACGGGCCGCCTGGGAGCGCGAGCTTGTCGAGCGTATGCGGCGAGATGAACCGGAGGCACTGACCGAGTTCTTCCACGCCTTCCGTCCACTCCTCATCGAGGAAGCGAGGCGACTGCGGGTTCAGCCCGCACTGCGGCGAGAGGTCGTAGACGAGTGCCTGGACGACATCGTCATGTACCTGCTGAAGTACACCACACCGATCCCGCGGTCTCTTGCGCCGTATCTGGTCAAGGCGTTCCGATACCAGCGGCTGAAGCGGCTGCAGGCGGAGTTCCGTCGCCAGGCGAGGGAGCGGCACGGTTCCGGGTCTGGGACGTTAGGCATGGCCGTGCTCGGGACGGCGTCCGAGGCGAGCGTGCGAGACAGTGCAGGACCGCTCGCGGAACCGGCACTGCCATCACAAGGCGTGGAGCGCCTCGGCACGATGGTGGAGGAGGGGTTCACGGAGGAGGAAGAGATGGTCATGTCCTGGGTAAGCCACAATGTCTCGCAGGCCGAGATCGCCGAGTGGCTGGGCGTCACGCCGGTGCGGTGCGAACCCGCGTGTGGCGGCTCAGGGGCCGGCTGAAGGAGACGAGCGAGCGGTACGCGGCGGCGTTCACCGGACGAGAGCGTCGCGAGCTCGACGACTTCTTCCGCCGCATGTACGCGGTGGCACGGGGATACGCCACGGCACGCCCGAGCGATGGGGCCGCCGGGACGCGCCGCGAGGCATCTCAGGAAGGCGATGAGTCCAGGAGGAAACATGAAGCCTGACGATATCGACGACTTCGGGTGGGACGTCGACCTCCTGATGCAGATCGTGGGAAGGGCGGCCTACGAGCGGCTCGATCCCATGGACCCCAGGCAGCAGCGATTCTTCGAGTGGCTGGCGCGGGAGGCGCGGCTCCGTCAGTCCGGGGCCGAGCGACGGGAAACCGAGCGCGCGGCACACGCCTTTGCGGAGCGCATCCTGCAACGGCGCGCGGCCGAACGGACAGCCGAGCGCACCCGGCGCACCGGCGCGGCGCGTTCCCCCGCGACAGGCCGGCTCAGGCTCGTCAACGAGCCGCCGCCGTACCGGTACCTCGCCGCGGATCACGTCCCGCCACCCTTCGGCTCCGCGCGCGACGGCGCCCCCGCGCCGGCGTGGGATCTCTCGGTGGCCGCCGGCGTGGGCCGTGAGCTGTGGGACGAACCACCCGCCGGCTGCGTGGCCGTGCCGAACGACCTCGGCGATGGCCGGTACGTGGCGTTGGCTGTGGCGGGCGACAGCATGGAGCCGCTGATGCACACGGGCGACACGATCCTCATTCGACTGGGGGCCGAGCTCGCGCCGGATGACGTGGTAGTCGCGCGCCATCCGGACCGCGGGCACGTCGTGAAGCGCGTCGGGCGCGTCGACGCCATGCGCATCGAGCTCACGTCCCTCAATCCGGCCTACGAGCCGCTCGAGATCCCTAACGACGCAGCGCTCATTCTCGGAACGGTTGTCCTGCGATGGTGCCCCCACGAGGGTCACCGGCGACACCGCTGACGTCGCGTCTGTCTCGTTAGGCTCTGACGGTGCCCGGGTAGTACGACCGGGCACCGTCGCTTTTTGTGGACGCGCCGAGCGCGGCGGGGGTGACGCGCCGGGAAGAAAGAGATGTCGAGGGCCGTGCGCGCGCACGGTGTGCCTCGCGACTCACTCGTTCCCGGAGGTCATGTGTCATGCGTTCCCCTTCCCCGGTGGTATACCCTCGCCGCGCCGCTCGCCGCCGCGGCCGCGTTGTCGTGCACCACACTGCCCTTCGCCTCTCGCGGCTTGGTTCTCGAGTTCCGACCGCCGTCCATCGTGGTCGCCTACCCCGCGAGCGGCGGCGCGCTCCCGGCCGACAAGCCGCTCATCGTGTTTCGCTTCGAGCCGGGCGAAGCCAACGACCCCGATCGACCCGAGGGCGTTCCGCGCGACGGTGGACGGCATCGATCGCACCTCCCACTTCCGCGTCACGCCCACGGAGGCGTGGGGTCAGCTCGCGGACAGTTCGGCGACACCGAGCCCGACGCCCGGCTCGCACCTGATCGGTGCCCGCGTGTGCTCGACGCGCGGGGCGTGCGGGAGCGTGTCGGCGCGGGTGGAGGTTCGCCCGTGGGAGCGCCTGCTCGAGCCCCAGCGCGAGCGCTCGTCGCGCACGCTGTCCCTACCTAACGACAACACATCGCCGTCGGCAGTCAACCGCGAGGCCGGTGGTGATCGGCCCCGCCCCCTTCTGGACCGTACAGGAGACTAGATCATGTCACTGCGATACTACGGGCCGCTGCTGCTCGTGCTCGGACTCGCCGGTACGACCGGCCCTGAGCGCCGTTCGAGTGCCGTGGAGATCCACCCGACGGCGAACAGCGTTGACGTGGCGCCCTACTCGACCAACACCCAGCGGTTCTGGATCGTCAACACGGCGGAGCAGGCTGACCAGTACAGCATCTACGCCAACGTCTGCACGCCGCACGACCTCTACTGCGACTGGTCCAACACGTTCCTGGGGGTCATCCCGGGTAAGGACTCGGTGCCGTTCGACGTGACGTACACGGCCGGCCACGCGGGGACGAGCGGCACGATCTCGTTCGATGCTCGCCTCGTGGCCGACCAGAACGTTCGCGCGTCGAAGGCCTTCACCGTGAACGCCCGCCAGGAAACGCACCTCGAGGTTCAGGCGTTCAACCCCGGCACGGCCGAGGAACGCGACCTGTGCCTCACGGTCGCGGTTGCGACCGACGCCGCCTACGAGTGCGGCGACCTCCGGCTCGTACACGCACTGCCGTCGGTGCGGGCCCGCGGCGTGGTGCGCACGCCGACGCTCCTCTACAACAGCCGCTTCGCGCACCCGGTCGCGCTCGTGGCGGCGACGTTCTCGACCCTGCCGCATGACCTCACCAACGTGACCGCCCGGCTCCGGGTGCCGCGTCCGGGTGGCGACATCGTCGTCACGCAAGGCTTTGCCGACGCGCTCTTCACCGCGTCCAAGGTCCAGAAGTTCGTGCTCGCGTTCGATGCGAGCGCGCTGCCCACGGGCGTCTACCCGTACACGGTCACCACGACGTTCAGCCTCGCCGGCACGCCCGACTCGGTCTCGGCGTCGGGGGAGCTGATCGTGGTGAACCGGAAGACGAGCCCGTTCGGCGCCGGCTGGTGGCTCGCCGGCTACGAGCGGCTCTACCCGCAGGCCGACGGCAGCCTGCTCTGGGTCGGCGGCGACGGGAGCGCGCGCCACTACACGAGCGCGGGCTCCGGCGTGTACCGGGCGCCCGGCGTCGACCACCCCGACAGCATCACGGTCGAGAACGGGGCCTTCGTCCGCCACCTCCGGGGGCGTGCGACCGTGGAGTTCGCGGCGAACGGGAAGCACTTCGCGACGAGCGACCGGCTCGGGCTCGTGACGTTCTTCCACCACGACCAGTACGGGCAGATGGTGCACATCGACCCGGCCGGGTTCGGGTCGCTCCGCTACAACTTCTCCTACATCAACGACACCGGCCCGCTCGAGCTGGTGACCGCCCCGCCGGTCGGCGGCGTGTCGCGCACCGTGCTGCTCGACGTGGCGGGTGACGGCCGGGTGCTGTCATTCCGGGACCCGGACAACACGTTCGTGCAGTTCGGCTACGGGAACGCGGCGGTGCCCGAGCAGATCACGACGCGCACGAACCGGCGCGGGGTCGCGCAGTCGTTCGCGTTCGACGCCGTCGGCAAACTGACGACCGTGCGCGTGCCGCTCAACGCCGCGGACACGGCGGTGACGACGTTCTGTCCGGCCGAGTCGCGCGGGTTCACGAGCACGAGCTGCAGCGGCGGGCCGCTGCACCCGGACAGCGCGGTGACGGTCCTGGACGGGCCACGCCCGGACGCCGACGCGGTGGACGTGACGACCTTCCGGCTGGACCGGTTCGGGGCGCCGCGCGTGACCCGCGACGCGCTAGGCAACCAGACGCAGCTCTTCCGCGGCAACCGCGCCTTCCCGGGGCTGGTGACGCGCCTGGTGTACGCCAACGGCTGGGTGAACGACGCGTTCCACGACTCGACGGGGCTCGTCACGAAGCTCGTGCAGTACGCGCCGCTCGGGCCGGGGCGAGACGCGGTGACGGAGTACGCGTGGGACCCCAAGTGGGAGCGGGTCACGCAGATCACCTACCCGGAGGGCAACGTCGTGCGGTTCGGCTACGACAGCGCGACGGGGAACCGCATCTGGCAGGAGGACGGACGTGGAACGTCCAGCCGCGCCGATTTCACGTACTACGGGAGTGGCGTCAACGGGGCGTTGTTGCTGTCCTCGGTCATCCACCCGCCTGACGCGCAAGGCCAGCGTGCGATCGATTCGGTGACCTACGACGCTCTCGGTAACGTCTTCGAGACCCGTTCGCCCGTTGGTGCCAAGACGAGCTACACGCGTGATGCGGTCGGGCGGGTCACGGCCACCTACTCGGACATCACATTCGGCGGTGCGATTCGGCAACGCGACAGCACCGCGTACGACGTCATGGATCGAGACACGCTCACCTCGTCGTTCGGCCCACAGGTTGATCCGGCCGGTTCCCCCGCCGCGACGGTGACCGCGCGCAAGACGTGGGATGAGGAGGGCAACCTCAAGCGGCTCGTCCGGTGGGCGGACCCCGATCCCGCCGCGATCGGTCCGATCACGACCCGGTGGCGCTACGACCTCGCCGACCGGCGGGTGGCCGAGGTGGACACGTTAGGCCTGGTGGACAGCACGGCCTACGACAGCGCCGGCAACGCCCGCGCGATCGTCACGCGGCGCGGCGACACGCTGGTCATGACCTACGACGCAATGAATCGGCTGCTCACACGGGCAGTGCCGGCCGTCACCTACGACTCGGTGCGGCGGAGCATCGCGACATTCGGGCTCCCGAACCTCGAGAACCCGCCCTACCCGTTCTACCCGAACACCGCCGACGGCCAGTACCGCATTGCCGCCGACACCGAGTCGTTTGCCTACGACGAGACGGGACGGATCACCTCGGCGACGAATGCGAACGCCCTGGTGACGCGGACGTACTTCGCGAACGGACTATTGCAGAGCGAACGCCAGCGCGTGCGCACGCTCGCGCCACTGGATTCGGGCGGGTCGTTCGGGCTGCACGACTACACGGTCGGCTACGCGTACGATCTGAACGGCCGCCGAACCAAGCTCGCGGTGCCAGGGTCCGTGGCGCCGATGGTGAACGGGGTCCTGAAGGACACGGTGCGCTACGCCTACGACGCGCAGTTCGGCGCGCTGACCACGGTCACCGACCCGCTCGACCGCGTGTTCACCTACAGCCACGACGGTCGCGGCGCCGTCGGCGCGCTCGCGATGCCCTCGGGGTATACCGAGCGCTTCTGGTACGGGCCGGACGGGCTGCTGAGCTACGACAGCGTCGTCACCAGCCTCGGCGTCGCGATCAGGGCGAAGGCCTTCACGTACAACGACGCCCGCGGGAAGGTCACCCGCATCGCCGATCGTGTCGCGTATCGGGACACGTTAGGCTTCCGGTACTCCGGACTCGGCTTCGTCGACTCGACGTCCTACGTGGCTCGGCGGGACTCGGCGGGGGCGCAAACGTACCGGACGACCGAGGGCTTCTTCACCGACGGCCTGGCGAACCTCGTCCAGTCCTTCCGGATGTCCGACGTCCGCAACCGGTGGCTCGGCTCGACGTCGTCGTCCACGGGGTTCCGCCGGTTCGTGTACGAGCCGAAGTCCGGCCGCTTGGCGTCGGACACGGCCGGCGACGGCTTCACCAACTTCGAATACGACTCCGCGGGGAACACGCGCTTCAGCTATCGGGTGCGTTTCGCGACCGCGCCAAACGCGACGTTCGAGGATCGCGCGTCGTACTACGGCACCGACGGGCGCCTACGCGCGGCCGACTACCGCCAAGTGGTGAACTCGCCCGACTTCGCGTCACCGACGCTCATGGCGTTCGAGGAGTACCGGTACGACGCGCTCGGGCGCCGCGTGCTCGTGCGGGCCCGGCGGCAGTGCGACTTCACCAGCGACCGCCCGAAGGCGCAGTGCAACCTGGACCTCGTTCGGCGGACGGTCTGGGACGGCACGCAGGAGGTGGCGGAGATCCAGATGCCGAACGGCCCCGTCAACGGCCAGGTCGACCAGACCGAGCGCGACACCGGCTTCGTGGCGATCCCGCCATTCACGCTGACGCAGGGGACGCAGTACCTCGACCCGAACCCGTACTTCGGCCGTGTGATCTACACGCACGGGCTGGCGCTCGATCACCCGGTGAGCATCACGCGGGTGGAGTACACGGACGATCCGCAGGCGTCGACTGGGCCTGGGGGCCAGGGTCCGTCACGCTGGGCGCCGCTGTCGATCGTGCCGATCTGGAACGACCGCGGCCAGGCGGACCTGTTCTACTTCGCTGACAACGGCGCGGCGCCGTATTGCCGCCTAGTGAACAACGTCGAGCGCTGCGTCCGGGGGAGCTTCCCCTTCGCGTGGTTCGCCTACGACCGCGCGCTCTCGCCGCCGCGGGAGTGGCACGGGACCCTGGTGGAGGATAAGGCCGACAACGCGGGGACGCTCTACCGACGTGAACGGTACTACGAGCCGACGACGGGGCGGTTCACCCAGGAGGACCCGATCGGGCTGGCCGGCGGGCTCAATCTGTACGGATTCGCTGGCGGCGACCCCGTGAACTTCGCGGATCCGTTCGGATTGCTCGGGTGTCGAGTGGGTCTGAGCGCCTGTTCAAGCGATCGGTTCGCAGATGAGGAAGTCGCGGTTCAAGGTCAGCAACCAGATCCGTCACCATTCGGCGAGCCCGCCTTAAGCCGCTACGAAAAGCGCAGGGAAATCCATTGGGGCGGTATGGTGTCCGCGAAGGATGTGGGGAGCCCGGCTAAGAAGTACGTGATGACGGTTGCGTTAGAAGGGGAGCGTGGAAAGAAGGGCAAGCTCACGCTCGAACTCCAGAACACGCGGATCGCGAAATTCGGGCGGATTGAGTATGTGTACTCCGGGACGCTCGAGATCGAGGGCAAGTCCCACTTTGCCCAGGCGCAATTGTACACCTTTGGTGCTTCCAAGAGGATCATCTACGGGTTTATTGACGCCAAGCCCCATTCGATGTCGGACCCGTCGCCACCCTAAGACGGACTTCTGAGGAGCCGACCGTTGACTCGATGTTTATCGCCGGGGCACTCAGCCCCGGCGATTGTGCTCGGCTCTCTGCGTCGCATCGCCTCCCAGAGTACCGTTGACTCGGCCAGTAGGTTCTGATGATCAATGCGAGACCAGAACTCGTCGCGTCGGCCTCGCGTACCGCACAACCCTACCTTGAGTAACTCGATATGAAGCCTCATGACCTGTTAGAGCGTGAGCTTTCCCGAGTCCTTAGCGACGTGCCGGAGGACGATCGGTCCGAGTTTCTGTTGATTCTCCCTCTCGTCGGTGTCGAAGACGCATTGCGATTCTTGCGGACCGTACCGACTGGCGCGACCGCGGCCGAGATTCAACAACTTGCCGCGACGTATCGCGCCAACCATCCCCCTGTCGGGGACGAGGATGCCACCGACTTTGACCGGGCATAGTAGGCGCGAATACTGGACGCGCAAACCTCCCGGGTCCTACAGCGGCCGCGATGCCCGCGCCACACTTCATGCGCTCGACGGGCGCAACAGTCACGCGCCTAACGTAGCGCCGTCGGCTCCTCAAAGCTGCACCTCGGTGCTTCGACCTCCGAAGTACGATCGAGAATCGCGACGGCGGAGCGGCTAAAGAGAGAAGCCATGACCACTTGAAGCCACGCGGATCATAACGCGGACCGCCAACCGGTCTCTTTCACGCAGGAGGATCCGATCGGTCTCGCCGGGGGGCTCAATCTCTATGGGTTCGCCGGGGGAGACCCGGTGAACTACACGGACCCCTTTGGTCTCTGCCCAGACGGCTGTGTAATCGAGGGAAGCGTTGGAGGGCTCGTGTTGCTAGGCGTGGCCGCTACCGCTACAGTAGTCGCCCTCACCAATGGCGAAGAGATTGGGGAGGCGCTCGGGGCTGGCGGAAGAGCAGCACGCGACTTTGCTGTCGGTATCTGGGCCGCGGTCTCCGATCGCTTTGGACTCTGCCCGCAGTGTCTGTTTGCGCTGGCAGCGGCGTCCGAAACCGTGCCCGGCCCGGGCACTGTTATCGGCGCAGGTTTGGCCATCGCAGGCACCATCGCCTGGCTGGCGGCGAGAAACGCCTCGGACAGAGCGCTTCCCAGAGCAGAGCCGACAACTCGTCATCGAGAGAAGCCGTCGGTCTTTCATCGCCGAGCCGGTGCCGAGGAGCTATCCTTGGTACAAGCATCGTGATCCTCCCCCGCTTCCGGAAGCGGGGGAAGTCCAAGGACGAACTCTGGGGCCGAGCGCCGAGGAACATTACGCAATCCACGACACCCGCTGCGAAGGCCTACTCCGGGCCGCTCCGGGCCGGCGTTAGAGGCTACGAGTTCGTGACGTCGGCCGTTCCCAATCCGGGGTCACCTAGCATGTACCGGGTTGGTGGTCAGGTCGATTGGCCACAGGGCTATCCTGGCGTTAGGAACGTCGACGATGAAACCGTTGCAATTCGCGTCACCGTTACGAAGGTGGTCCCATGAGTGAGCAGACGACTTTCCGGCAGGTTGGGTTCTTGTCGTGGCCAAGCGGTGAGCGGAAATCTGTTGGCTGGATTCGCTTGTCGCCGGAAGCACTCTCAGAGCGCTCTGGTGTCGCGTTTGCCGCCGGCGTGGATGACCTGGATCCCTTCATGGAGGCTGCATTGCAGCTCGGGTCGGGGCGCGGTGTCTTCTTGCTGCACAGGACTGTTCCGGACTATGGAATCGACGTCTACGCAGATTCCTTCGAGGACCCACCCGCTGTGATGAAGGAATTGTCGGCCGCACTCGACCTCGCCGCGCCGGAAACTATGATATTCGACGCGAGCGGGGGCGCAGCGAGCAGCGAGAGTCCTCCACGCGGGTAGGCGAGCTGTCGACGATTTGATCACAGAGATCATCTGCTGCTGAGCCGAGACGCGCGAAGCACGTAGCGCTGCAACGCCCACGAAGTGTGAACCGGTCCGGAGACGTTCTCTTCGGGCCGGTTTTCACGGGGTGTGGTCGAGTAGCTAGGCCATTCGGCTTCGCCCTCTCGGATCCGTACGGACGGCTTTCCCGCATACGGCTCTTCGTGGAAGTAACCTCGCGACAGCATCTCACGACACGCACGGATGTGTGATGCGAGTGTTGGAAGGGGAAGGCGGGCTTGGAGTGTGTCGGCGAAAAACCCGACCGCGCGGATCGAAGTTGCCTTGGCCGATCACTGGACACATTTGATCGTCTTGCCAGACGATAAGTCCCTAGGTCCCGGCGTGAGCGCGTGTGGGTTCACCGGACCCTCGTGAACCGGAGGTGCCGCACGCGCCCCGCCTCCACCACGAACCCGGTGATGCGCCCCTTCGCGTCGCGCTGCACGTCGATCACGCTGCCGCCGCGCGTGAACCCGTCCTTGTAGCTGGGCTCGAGCACGCCGAGGCGCCGGTCGTTCGCGTAGACGACGAGCTGCCCCTTCTCGACCCGCCAGGTGTGCGTCGCCTCCACCTCGTCGCTCCGGTAGTCGCCCGCGTACTCGGCGAGCTGCGCGGGCGTGAGGGCGGCGGTGTCGGCGCGCGTGTACGTCACGGTCTCCCCCGTCGTGCGGACGATCATGCGCGACGGGGCCGGGACGTCCCCCTCGAACCGGAGCTCGGTCCCGGGGCCGGCGCGGAAACGACCGCCCTCGAGGGGCGCGATCCGCGTCCGCTCGCCGCCGATCATGAAGAGCGTGTCGCCCACGAGCCGCGTGCGCCGCACCTCGCCGCGCTCGACGTTGCGCCACACACCAACGAGCTCGCGGAGACTCGCCACGGGCACTTCGGCGCGCGGCGCGCCCGCCAGGGCCACGGTCCACATCGCGGCGCTGTCCGGCTGCATCCGCCCGGCGAGGTAGATCCCCGCCACCTTGCGCGCGAGCGAGTCCGGGCCGGACGTCGTCAGGTTGCAGAACGTGGCGACGGCGAAGCGCTGGTCGGGGAAGCGGAGGAAGTGGCCGCGGTAGCCCGCCCAGCTCCCGCCGTGCGAGACGACCTCGAGCCCGCGCAGCGTCCCGACGTTGAGCCCGACCGCGTACGCCTGGGTCGGCCCTGACGTCGCGGGCGAGCCGTCGTTGAGCCTGGTCGCCGTCGTCATCGTCTCGATGATGTCGCGCCCGCCGACTGCACCCACGTCGTAGTTGGCGAGCCAGCGGCCGAAGTCCTCGACCGTCGTGTGCACCGCGCCCGCGCCCATGATCGCGCCGTCGTACGCCGAGCGCGCGAGTCGGAAGCCGCCGCCCGGTCGTGGGGCGTATCCCTCTGCGCCGTTGGGGATGATCGTCGTCGCGTCGGCAAGGTAGCGCGTATCGCGCATGCCTAACGGCTCGAAGATCCGCTCCTCGGCGAACTTGTCGAGCGTCTTGCCTGTGAGGCGGTAGACGATCTGCGCGGCGAGGATCCAGCCCGAGTTCGTGTAGAGGTACCGCGCGCCGGGCTCGTAGTTAGGCTCCGCCGAGCGCGTGATGACGCGGAGGGCGTCGACCGTGTCTCCCGCGAACGTGCGGCCCGTCTGCCCCCACATGACGTAGAGGTCGCGCAGTCCGCTCGTCTGACTCAGCGCCCGGCGGAGCGTGATGCGCTCCGCGTACGCCGGCATTTCGGGGAAGTATTTCCGGATCGGGTCGTCGAGCGAGAGCTTCCCCTCCTTCTGGAGCATGAGGATGGCCATCGCGGTGAACTGCTTCGAGATCGACCCGACGTCGAGCACCGACCGCGGCGAGAGGGCCACGCCGTGCTCGAGGCTCGCCATCCCGTAGCCGCGTGCGTACAGGATTTTGCCGTCCTGGTAGACGCCGAGCGCGCAGCCGGGTGAGTCAGTGCGGTCGAAGCGCTGGAACACGCTGTCGGCGCGCAGCGCGCGGGCGTCGCGGGTGCCGACGATGTGCTGGGCGGGGGCGGCGCTCGGCCCGGCGGCGAGGGCGGCGACGGCGAGAACGGCGGTCAAGAGTGCGGGGCGGCGGCGCATGAATGACGGCTTGGAGGGTAGGACGGGAGCGAACGGCGCGGCGCCGAAGATGATGTCGTCGCGTGCGGAGGCGCCAGCGCGGTGCCGCGGTCGGGCCCGGACACCTGCCCTTCCCAGCCGCCTCGGTCAGCGAGACGAGGGCGTCGAAGCAGCGAACCGGGTCCGCTGCGCGCCGGGCTTCCGGACCGGTGCGGGATGTCGCACCGAGATCGCGCCGTTTCGATGACGCGACGCCGACTCGTCGCCACCAGGGTGAGCCTGCCGCCCGCTACCGGGCGCCGCTTGCCAAGGGGTTCCTCCCCTGGAGAGGCCGAACGCGACCGCGTGGCAATAACCCAACTGATAGGTTATTATTCGATGCCGACCGTTCTGGACGTCGACTGGTTCCAGGTTCGCATCCTTCTCCCGCCTCGGGAGCATGGCCCCGCGCACGTCCACGTTCGAAAGGCACGGGTCGTCGTTGTGATCGACCTCCCGGAGGGAGACCGCCCACTCGGCATTCGCACGATTCGGAGAATGCGAGACGCTGACGTCGTGGCGGCGTTTCGCCTCGTCGAGGCGAACGTCGAGATGCTGCTCGAGCAGTGGAGGAAGTACCATGGTTAGGCGCAGCCCAACCGACGCCGAGATCCTCGCGCAGATTCCCGCTGCGCGCGCGCGAGAGCGGCAAGAGCGGAGGCAGGGGCTTCGCGCGAGGACCGCGGCTTACGACGGCACCGCGCGACGGATCGTCCTGGAGCTGACGAACGGCTATCTGTTCGGCTTCCCGATCCGGGCCATCCCGGCGCTGAAGGCGGCAACTGAGGCCCAGCTCTCCCAAGTCGAGGTCGATCCGTCGGGCGGTGCACTCCGCTGGGCGGACCTCGACGTCGACCTGAGTGTTCCGGGCCTCATCCTATCAGCGGTGGGTGCAGAGGAGAAGCTCCGTCATTTCGCGAGCCTCGCTGGACGGGTGCGGACGGACGCGAAGGCGAGAGCCGCGCGCAAGAATGGACTGAAGGGTGGGCGACCGAAGAAGGCACCGCGCTGAACCTGCACAGCCGGAGGCGTTGCGATTCGAATGACGCGGGCGGGCTCGAGCTCGTGAGCTCGCCCGACTACAGTACGCGTCGCGCGTCCAGAACTCCTCGGTCTTCCCGGTGCGCCGAGTCCAGAGATCGTTGAGGTGGGTGCGCGTGGAGATGAGATACGACGATACGTCGGAAGATCTTGACATGTCGGATTTCTCCGACGTATCATCACCGCTGCCTGGGACAGTTGGCCCCCGTCCGCACTCGAGAGGAGCATCAGATGGCAGGCATCCGTCGCATTGCGTGTATCACCGTTGCCGTGCGTGATCAGGATGAAGCCCTGGATTGGTACGTGCAGCGCCTCGGGTTCTCGAAGCGCGTGGACCGGCAGGGCCCCGGTATTCGCTTCCTGACCGTCTCCCCACCGGAGCAGCCCGACCTGCAGGTGATCCTGGCGTCGTGGTTCCCGGAGCATATCGGCACCAATCCGACGGCGGTGCTCTATACCGACGACTGTCGCGGCACCTACCAGACGCTCCGGCAACGCGGTGTCGTTTTCACCGAGGAGCCGCAGCCACGGCCCTTCGGTCTGCAGGCGGTCTTCGAGGACCTGTACGGGAACCGATACGCGTTGCTGGAGCCCGGGGCCGAGCGTGGCTGACGTCGATGTGTTCGCGGCGCTCGCGAATCCGGTGCGGCGCGAGCTGCTCATGCGGCTGCGGCGCGGCCCGCAGGCGGCGAGCGAGCTGACCCGCGGGTTCAAGCTCGGCAGGCCGGCGGTCTCCGAACACCTGCAGGTGCTGCGGAAGGCGCGGCTGGTGCGCGCCGAACCGCGCGGGCGCGAGCGCTATTACCACCTCGATCCGCGCCCGCTCGCGGAGGTCGAGCTCTGGGTGAAGGCGTTCTCGCAATACTGGGCCCAGCGACTGCAGGCTCTCGAAGAACTCCTCGACGAGGAACACGACCCGTGAAGCGGACCGAGACCATCACGTTGGAGCACGTGTACCGACACCCACCGGCTCGGCTCTGGCGGGCGCTCACCGACCCGGCGCTACACGCCCGGTGGTGGGCCGCCGGGGACGTTCGGCCTGTCGTCGGCCACCGATTCGAGCTCGACATGGGCCGATGGGGGCGGCAGCCCTGTGAGGTGCTCGAAGTCGAGCCGGAGCGCCTGCTGAAATACCGCTTTGCGGCCGGCACCCTGGACACGACGATCACCTGGCAACTGATCCCCGATGGAGACGGGACGCGACTCCGCTTGATCCACGAGGGTTTCGACCTCCACTCTCCGCTCGGTCGGACCGCGCTCGACGGCATGCGGGGCGGCTGGCCCCAGGTGCTCGCGCGCCTCGCGTCGTTGCTTGACGCGCTGGATGTAAAGACTGGAGGATCGCCGGTCGCGCGCTGAGGCGTTCGGCATTCCGGCACTCGTGCGGTAAGCGTACGCAGCGCACCGGGTTCGGCTCGGTCACCACGATGGAGGCGCCAAGGAAGCTCGCGCGGTGGCGACGCGCTACGAGAAGCTCGCGATCCACTATCTCGCCCAAGTGCAGCTCAGCATGATCCGCTCCCTCGTGCGACGCCTCGAGCGCCCCCTGCCACACAAAGCCTGGTACGCGAAGGCGCCACAACTCGATTCGGCTCCTGGACAGGCGCGTGGTCCAAATCGATGCGGTGCGGCTCCGGCGGGACCGCCGTCGGGCCGCAATGGTGGCGATCAAAAGGGTGAGTCTCCGTTGCGCGTCGGTCAGGGGGTGCGCACGGCCACGCGTCCGACGACGCGGATCCAGTTCACGCGGCCGCCGTCGTCGCGCACGAACTCGATGGACTGGCCGCGGTCGGGACCGTCCGTGACGACGACGCGGTCGGGCCCGTAGAACGTGACGGGGTACTCTCGCGAGTTGCCGCCGCTGTTCGGGCGGTCCTGAACGATGAGCTTCCCGCCTTCGGCGCGCACCACGTATGAGTTGTTCGGCCGCGCGTACGTGCCGACGTACGGCGCGAGGTCGGGTTGCCGCGCGAGCGGCCGCACCGAGGGCAGCGTCTCGACGAGCCCGCGATGCGCGATCGCCTGATTGCGCGTGTATGTCGCGCCGAGGTAGGACTTCAGCGCCTCGCGCTCGACGTCCTAGATGAGGCGCCAGCCGGTGTTCGCGTTCGTGAGGATGGCGACGGCGAAGGTCCGCTCGGGCACGAGCTCGAGGAGCAGGATGTGCCCGCCTAACGTGCCGCCGTGGGAGTACGTGCGCACGGGGCCCACTGCTCGACGAGGCGCATCATCGCGGTCGCGGTGAAGGTCTTCGAGATCGAGGCGATGGGGAAGACGGTGTGCGCGGTGACCGGGAGGGGGTCTTCGACGTTCGTGCTGCCGAAGCCGCGGGTCGTTAGGGTGCTGCCGTCGATAACGCCGAGCGCGGCGCCGGGGACGCCGTACTCCTGCATCTTCGCCTCGGTGAGCGAGACGAGGGCGGCGAAGCGGGGGTCCGCGGGGGACTGGGCGTATAGCTCGCTATCAGTGGCGCAGAGAAGCGCGATCACCGCAAGAGCGATGTATCTCGGCGGACGTCGACGGATGAGAGGCGCATGGAGGGTCAAGCTACACCACGCGGTGACTTTCGCGGGAGTGGACGTCCGCTCGAGCCGCGACGTCAGGGTTCTGGGACTTCCAGGTCGCCACGTGTCTTGCGCGCCGTGAATTCCTTCACTTCGCGATGGCGCGGCACTGTAAAGATCGTCCGCGTCGCGGAGTTCCAATAGGCCGAAATCCGGACCATGGACCACCTGCTGCTCCAAACACAATCGGGGCGGTCGAGGTGTCCACGCGACCGGGTCAAGTCCAGCCGGAGCAGGATGCGCTCACGTCAGTCTTGCAGGGTGCCACTTCGGCGAGCAGTTTCGCGAGGCTCCTTTCCCAAAGAGTTGGCCGCTAGCGCTGCAGAGCGAACGCGCGATCCTCTCGGTTCCTAGTCCCCAACAAGCCAGGTCAATGACATCAAGCCAGTCAGTCGATTGGCGCGACGCTGTAGCTAGTGTGGCGTCGCACGACGGAACGCCAGTCCCGGGTGGAGTCCCAGATGTGATCCGGACCTTTCTTGAATCTGCCGCGAAAGGGCCACTGAGGGCAGCTGAGCTAGACGCCGCAGCGCAACAACTTCTTGAAGCCTGGGTGCCTCCCGGCCGCGAGAGACAGAATGCGCCTTGACAGCATCGAGCTGGAATGGTTTCGGGGCGCCGCCGATCCCGTTTCGCTTCCGATTAAGGGAAAATCGGTTGTTGTCTACGGGCCAAACGGAGCAGGAAAATCGTCGTTCGTCGATGCGATTGAATATTTCTTGTGCCATGGGAAAATCGGCCATCTGTCCCACGAATACAGTGGAAAGAAGCAAGAGAAGGGCGTTATCAACACCCACAAGCCCACGCTAAAGCCTACGCGAGCGACGCTCGCCTTCGTAGATAAGTCGCGCGCCAATGTCGATGTGAAGTCGAACGGAACGTTCTCGACCAGTGGACACGGACTGTCGCACGTTACTGGGCTGGACTATCGGCGCGTGGTTCTTCGTCAGGATGAAGTTGCGGCATTTATTAGCAGCGCCAAGGGCGAGAAGTACTCTGCTCTCCTTCCGCTTCTCGGCCTCGAGGAACTCGAATTTGCTGCCGAGAGCGTCCGCCAGCTCGCGAAGCGCATAGCAAGGCTGAATGATTTAGACGGCAAGCAGCGAGAGCTGTCTGTCAAAAGGCAGATGGCCAAGGGAGCGTTTTCATCGACTGGTGAGTTGGAACAGATGATTGCGAGGGTTCACGCCAAGTATCGTGGCTCCGCGGCTCGAGAGTCGACCTTGGCGAACGACTGTCGCGAAGTTCAGGCTTGCATTCGCGCGCGTGTCGCGGAGTTGACTCCCGACGTTCAACGACACGAAGCCCTTCGCAGCCTCGCCAGCGTTCCAATCGCAACATCGCTCAAACGGTTTCAGCTCGTCGAATCAGAATTGATCGATTCAGCTGTCAAGCTGTTACAAGAGCGAGTTGCTGTAATCGAGAATTCGGCATTGCTCCTCGCTGCGGAGTCTAGCGAGCGTGTTCGATGTCCCGCGTGCGGAAGCGACATCAAACGCGTCGACCTGAACGCCCATCTCGACTCTGAGCGCGAACGGATTTCTGGCGACAAGTTGCTCCTCGATAGGTACAACACGTCGCTGGAAACGGTTGTGAACGACATCGCGGCGGCGAAGGCCGCCGCGATCAATCCCCACACCGTCGCTTGGTGGACAAGCAAGGATGCGGGAGAGGACGACATCAAATGGCTCAAGACGCTACAGCCTTCCACCGCCCGAGGTCTTACAGGCGGACTGGCGCGTGACGGTTTGCGGGATCGGCTTCTGCCGATGATTGCCGCTGCTGAGGGTGAAACTCAGAAGCCTCCGCTCGGGACCGAGGAACTCTTGGCGGATTCGGAAGCAGTACGAGCAGCGGATGCGGTGTTATCCGCAGCGGGACTCGAGGCGGAGGTGTCTCAACTGACAGCTGTACTACGGTATCTGGAGACCGTAGAGTCCAAGCTGCGACTGGAGATTCGTAAACGATCCGATGCGGTAATCGCCGAAATTTCCGCCGATATCCAGCGTATGTGGCGGGTTCTCCACCCAACCCACCAGATCGAAGACGTGCGGCTGCGTCATCCGGATGAAACCGATAAGGCGATCGACATTGAGCTGAAGTTCTTTGGAGTTGACCTGAGATCGCCGCGCCTGACCCTCTCTGAGGGCAATCGAAATAGTCTCGGCCTTTGCGTCTTTCTGTCCATGGCGCGACACGCCGCCGATCATGTGCCGGTAATTCTCGATGACGTCGTTGTTAGCCTCGATCGAGATCACCGTGGCATGGTCGTAGACCTACTGAAAAAGGAATTCAGTGACCGACAGGTCGTAGTCTTCACCCACGATCGTGAATGGTTTGCAGAGCTGAGACACATGCTCGAAGGTGCTGATTGGGATTTTCATGTGTTGCGGCCGTATGTGAGTCCGGTCCATGGTATTTCATGGTCAAGTAAGTTCGCGACGCTCGATGACGCGCGATCCCATCTGGAAACCGCACCGGACACGGCAGCAAACGTTGCGCGCAAGATCATGGATACGGAGCTGGGATTTCTCGCCGACAAGCTCCGATTACGCATGGAGTATCGCCAGGGGTTTCGCAACGACCATCGAATGGCCCACGATTTCCTGGTCGATCTATCGGCGGCTGCGAAACGCGCGCTGCAGCGGAAGGGCGCAGACGGGAAATACACCTCAGACGCTCAGGCAATCACTCTAATAGACGCAACGAACAAGCTGCTCGTGACTTGGGCTAACAAGGGCTCTCACACATTCGATCTGGTGAAGAGCGAGGCGACCCAGCTGATCGACCACTGTGAAAAGACACTCGGGCTCTTCACGTGTAGCACGTGCACTAAGCCCGTGCACAGGTTCGACGACAGCAACGGAACCAAGCAGTGCGGGTGCGGGACGGTCAGGTGGCGCTACAACAAATTATGAGCGCGGCCAGCGCGGTATTCGCGGCTGGCGAACGACCTCATTATCGACGTGAATACGAGCGGCGAGTAGCGTTGCGCGGGAAGCCAGCCTTGAGTCCGTCCGCTCTGCCTCTGCTTGGATCGGGAAGCGCTTCGGGTTAGGTCCATCACATTAGTCGCGGCTTCCCGTCCCAAACCGCTCAGATAGACCACATATTGTCGGACGATGCCGATCGAGAACCCGCTCGCGGCGCTCGCCGAACGCTGGGTGAGCGCCCACGCCGCCGAACGCGCGAATTTCCAGTCCTATCTGATCGAACTGTGTGAGGCACTCGGCGTCGAGCGCCCGGGGCCTGCGGGCAGCGGTTACCAGTTCGAGTTGCCGGTCAAGGTGATCACGCGGGACGGTGTCGAGACCACCAACTTCATCGACTGTTATCGGCGCGACTTCTTCGGCATCGAGGCAAAGGACGAGGAACCCGGAAAGTCGACCGACCTACTGCTGCGCCGCGCCTTCGGGCAGGTGCGCAACTACGTGACGTACGCCCCTGGCGGGATGCCACCGTTCATCATGGTGATGGACGTGGCGAAGACCCTCGTCGTCTGGGACCGCTGGAGTGGTAACTACGGCGACTGGCACGCGGGAAGACGGATCGACCTGCGCCACCTGCACGAGCGCGCCGAACACGCGGATTTCTTGCGGGCGATCTGGACTGAGCCGCACTCGCTCGATCCTCGCGCGCGATCTCAGGCGGTCACGAAGGAAGTAGCCGGCCATCTCGCGAATCTCGCGCGGTCGCTCGAGGGCGAAGGGTATGATCAGGAGCGCGTGGCGCGGTTCATCATGCGCTGCGTCTTCACGATGTTCGCCGAGGATATCGGGCTGTTGCCGGGCGAGCCATTCCGCCAGGTACTCGACCGCTGCGTCGATGATCCGTCAGCGTTCCCGGAGCAGGCGACGGACCTGTGGAAGGCGATGGATGCAGGCGGGCGGTTCGAGTACAAGAAGTTACTCTGCTTTAACGGCCACTTCTTCCGCGACGCCGAGGCGCTCCCATTGTCGAAGACGGCGCTTATCACGCTGGGACTCGCGGCAGCGTCCGACTGGCAACACGTCGAGCCCGCGATCTTCGGCACGCTGCTCACGCGCGCACTGGACCCGAAGGAGCGGCACCGGCTCGGGGCCGAATTCACGCCGCGCGAGTTCGTCGAGCGCGTGGTGCGGCCTACGGTGGAGCAACCGATCCGCGAGCGCTGGGTGGCGGAGCAGGCGGTGGTGCTTCAGTTGCGCGAGGCGGGCAAGAAGAAGGAGGCTGAGAAGCGGCTACGCGACTTTCACGACTGGATGAAGGGACTGCGGTTCCTCGATCCTGCGTGCGGGTCGGGCAATTTTCTCTACGTCACGATGCACATCGTGAAGCGGATCGAGCTCGAGGTGTTAGGCGAGCTCGAGGAAGTAACGGGCAAGCGTGAGCTGTTGTTCGACGAGGTGCATCCGAAGCAGTTCTTCGGGATCGAGATCAAGCCCTGGGCGCGGGAGATCGCCGAGCTGGTGTTGTGGATCGGGTATCACCAATTCTGGAAAGCCCACCACCATCATCGGCCGAAGGAGCCGATTCTGGAGGATACGGGGACGATCGAGTGTCGGGATGCCGTGCTAGCGTATGATGAGGTCCGCCATGATCCCACGAGAGATCGGCCTGATCCAACACCGCGGATACCACATCACGTTACAGGACAGCTAGTACCGGATCCGAACGTGATTCTTCGGTTTTCCGAGCACGTGCGCCCGCACCCCGCGGACTGGCCGAACGCCCATTTCATCATAGGGAATCCTCCCTACGTGGGAAACAAGCGGATGAGAGACGTTCTCGGTGACGGGTACGTCGACGCGCTGCGGCTGGCGTATCCCGATGTTCCTGGAAGCTGTGACTTCGTAATGTATTGGTGGTATCGAGCGGCGAACGCAATCGCGACCCGAGAGACCGTCGCCGCCGGCTTGATCACGACAAGTTCAATCACCCAGGCCTTCAACAGGCCAGTGATTCGAGCCAGCCGCGAGAAGGGCGTAGCCGTGCGATGGGCAATCGGCAACCATCCGTGGGTTGACGACGCTGACGGCGCGGATGTGCGAGTAGCGATGACAGTACTCGCGAACGCTGGTGGTCGAGCGACTCTAGCCTATGTGCAGGACGATGGCACCATCACTGGGCTGCGCGACGCTGCGGTGCTGAATGACGATCTGACGGCGCATGCCGACGTGCCGCGGGCCGCAGAACACCCTCTTTTAGCCAACGAAGGAATCGCCGCTCAAGGATTCAAGCTCGGTAATGCTGGCTTCGTCGTAAGCGCAACGAAAGCGACCCAGCTACTGACAGCGGATCCACGAAACATGGCCGTGCTTAGACCGTTCGTGAGCGGACGGGACCTCACCGCTCGACCCCGCTCCGTGTACTTGATTGACTTCGCACTTCTTTCCGAGGACGAAGCACGGAAGTATGCGCTACCGTTCGACATAGTCCGGGATACCGTCTTACCGGAGCGACGCGCAAACAAGCGCGCCGCACGTGCGCGATTCTGGTGGAGGTTCGTCGAACCGAACCCCAACCTGCGTTCGCTCTTGAGCGGTGTCCGTAGGTACATCGTCACCGTTGAAGTCTCGAAGCACCGGAGGTTTCAGTTTGTTGATCGCCGTGTTGCGCCCGACGGAAGTTTGATCGTTGTCGGCGACGAGAGTGCGTTCGTCCTCGGGGTTCTCTCGGCTTCGCCACACATCGAATGGGCATTGGCTGCCGGGGGTCGTCTCGGGGTCGGGAATGATCCTCGCTACAATCGAAAGCTCTGCTTTACGAGTTATCCCTTCCCAAGCGCTGCAGCGCCTCAGGCTGACGATATCGCTTCGCGCGCTGAGCAACTGGATCTCCACCGAAAAGCTGCCATCGACCGTGACAAGGCCGTGACGATGACCGGCATGTACAACGTCGTTGAGAAGCTGCGCTCGGGCGAACCACTCACCGAGAAAGAGCGAAAGATCCACGAAATCGCCGCGTGCGGCGTCCTCAAGGACCTCCACGACGAGCTCGACATGCTTGTCGCCAAGGCCTACGGTTGGGAATGGCCGCTCGCGAAAGAGGTCATCCTCGAACGCCTCGTAGCGCTCCACGACGAGCGCGTGAACGAGGAAAAGGCGGGCAAGGTCCGCTGGCTCCGCCCGGACTACCAGATCCCGCGCTTCGGCAAGGGCGTCGCTTCCGCTGCCTCTGAGCTCGGCCTTGACGAGGCAACACCCGCCGCCGCGAAACCGGCGAAACGCCCCGTGTGGCCCGCGGACGTCATCAGCCAGATCGGCGCCATCAAGAACCTGCTGGCGTCACAAGCGCTTACGATCGCTGAGGTGGGCGGCCACTTCTCCGGCGCGAGGCTCGAGATCATCCGCCGTCACCTCGACATCCTGGAGGTCATGGGCGAGGTGCAGAAGAACCACGACGGACGGTATCAGGGAGCGGCGTAACGCTCGCCGCCCGCGCGTGGCTGAGGCTCCGCCACGCGCTCCGGCGCATCTACCCATTGCATGACCGCCGCCCCGCCCGTCGACTCGCCAAGTTCCGCCGCGAGCCGCAGCCGCACGTGCATCTCCCACCGCTGCCGCTCCTTCACACTGCCGGGAGGCGGGCCGCCCGCCGGCCCGGTGAGCGTGATTAGCCCCGCGTCGTCACACGAAACCCGGCCGGCGAGAGCCGGATCCGCGGCCAGAGCGGCGCGCAACCGTTCGTGCGGATGCGCACTCGTAAAATCATCGGGCAATAGCCGTGTCAGAAAGGTCGTGTCCATGGTGCCGCACTATAACACCCTGACGCGCCTCCTTCATCACCATCTCGACGCGCGCGAATCATTCCACTGCAAGCGCTCCTCAAGTTGCGACGGACAAGCACGAGCCCGGAATGAGGACGGCGCCCGCGGCCGGCGCTGCCCCGTCCGTCGCGCCTCGTGCTCGTACACTGCGATGTCAACGGCATTTCGCATGTCGGTTTGGTCACTGGCATTACGAGATGCTGGCTGAGTCGCCTTTACGGCGTTCCGTCGCGAGTACAATCACGAGCGGTCTCACGCCGCGCTCGGGAGTCAGCCACCGCCGCGCACTACACGCCATCCCGCGCGCATATCCGCGCACGCTGCCAGCGCTGGAGTACCCGGGGCCCTTTCTCGTGAAGCGGGTGACGAACGCGGGCACCATTCGCTTCAAGGACCGGCTGCCTTCCTGGGCAACGCTCTCAAGCACCATTACGTGGCGCTCGAAGAGAGCGACGACGGCGTGTGGCCGCTCTATCTCGGTGCCGTCCTCCTCGGCAAGATCGATGAGCAGACGATGAGGGCCCATGGCTAAACTCACCCTCCGCCGCCGGTGTTACGTATCTTGCCGGAATACTCTGTTACCCATCATCCCGCTTGCTCAGTCGAGATCTGGGGCGTGAGGACTCTCATTCCTCCGACTACCGGCTCCATCTCTTTTGCGAATTCGCTGTAATGTATCTGACGTTTCTGAGGGTGTGTCCCGAATTCAGTTGACTTTCGGGCGATGCCGCACAGAGAGACGCTTACGCGGCCGCGTCTCGGGGGAGCTTCATCTTCGATGCCAACGCCTGCCGCAGCAAGGGGAGGTGCGTGTACCCCTTGACCCGCCGGAACTGGCGTTCCATCACGCCTAACGCCGACGCACACCAGCGCAGCTTCTGATCACTGGTGCGCCAGCGGTCCACTTTCGCCGTGCGAGCCTCCACGCGCGCCATCACGCTCTCGATCAGGTTCGTCGTCTTGAAGCTCACACCGAGCTCGGGGAACA